>PPYF01544212.1_pt1 | contig 140659 bp, 125 predicted proteins | sample 1559871 | NCBI WGS metagenome assembly PPYF01 (sample SAMN08240021, study PRJNA423297) | Human gut metagenome, whole genome shotgun sequencing project. | reverse complement strand
AATTCCACGATTTAAATTTTCATCATCTTCAACCACGAGTATACCTGGCATAGCATATGCACCTCTCTTTATTAACTATATATTTCCATCAGTAAGCTTCGTCTATTTGTGTTGCCATGTCATTACATAATCCTTTTCTCCGGTAGCCTCATCTAAGCCACTATGCTGAATCTCAAATCCTTCTCTCTTATAAAAGGATATTGCCCGTGCGTTCTTTTGGTATACGTTCAAGAGCAACTTATTCCTTTTATCCTTTGCATAATTCCTATGCATGTTTTCCGTTTCAAAACTCTTCGTCTTCATCGATTTCTTCATCCGGTTGAATCTCACAAACAAATTCAATATTTCTTTTGCCGAATACATCTGTCAGATAAGTAATCTCTTCTTCATTCATTGTAAAAAATGACCATTCATTCTCGCTGACAGTTATTTTCTCCTGTTCTGTTGTCGTCACCTCCAAGGTGATAACACTCAAACTCCCCTTCCCTGTTTCGAACAGTCTTATCATTTGTACCTTTGCCAGATCCAGCGCAGTCAACTTTCCACCATATACAGATACAAGAAAGCTCTTTGTCAAATATATTCTAAAATCATTAAACCAGAGAGCTTCCGGCTGATTACATTCTTCGTCAATCTGCTCTGCCAATGGATGTCTGTATTTTTTTATCGCACGCACCTGTATGAATACCATCGAAATTCCAATCAATATTAAGATGCCGCCGATATCCAGATTCACAAAATATCCTTCCTTGAGTATTTTTCCATAGGTAAGCTTCGTCATACGTATAGCAATAAATTTGTGATTGATATACGCACTTACGATTGTTTTTACGTTCTCATCAATCACAACTTTCGTCATGCCTTCCACTCTTGCCGTACCGTTCTCTTCCACTCTCTGCTTCAAATCTACGAACTGTTCCGGTTGCATCTCTACAATATAGCTTTCCTCAGCGGTTGTTACAAGGTAATATCCTTCATATTTATTTTCCGCCAACTTCTCCGGTACCCGGATAATATCAATATATGCTGTCTGATTCGCAGGATTGGATTCTTCCTGTAATACCAGTTCAAATGGTCGGACATAATCCATCTTTCTCTTTGTCTGAATCATTCCAAATCCCACCAATAATATTCCTATCACTAAGAGGATCATTCCAATTGTCCGCCCTATTTGATTTAATTTGTATTCTTCTTTTATATGCTTATTCGTATATTTCATGTCATGTATCCTCCTACACTTGATTTTTCAGTCCGGCAAAACGGAATTATAAATACTTCATATATTGTCGCTCCTTCAAACTTCGATTGTTAAACTTAATTCATTTATTATACCTTATATCGGCAGCTTTGCATACCCATATCTTATGTCATATTTCTGCGATACAAAAGAACTAATTTATGAAAACGTGCGACAGTGTTGCGCGTTTTCATAAATCTAGCATATTAAATACAGCTATCATTCTTCATAAACTCCATATATAATACCCTCGCACCGGCTGCTTGATCACGTTTCGCCGTTCCAGCTCATACAGCACACTGATTGTCGTCGATACACCAAGTCTTGCCTGTGCGATTACATCATCCACATGTACCGGATCCAAGCCTAGAAGGTCATATACGGTCCGTTCTGCGGTTGTCAGGTTATCCCGTGTTTCGCTTTGTTTTTCAGCACTACCGGATGCAGCACCGCTAACATCATCCATATTCAGGCGTTCCTCCCCCCACAGATCAAGCAGGATATCCTTCGGTCTTGTCACGCACATCGCACCCATCTGAATCAGGTGGTTTGTACCCTCACTGAATGCATCTAATACTCTGCCCGGCAGAGCGTACACCTGTTTTCCCTGATCAAGTGCCAGATCTGCTGTAATCAGAGAACCGCTTTTCTTCTTGGCACAGGATACTAAAACACCATCCGACAGTCCGCTAATGATCCGGTTTCTGAGCGGGAACTGAAACGCAAGCGGCGGTACATCCAGACAATATTCGGACAGAATCAATCCCCGTTCTTCAATCTGCGCGAATAATTCGATATTCTCGCGCGGATATGTGACATTGATCCCGCAGCCAAGCACTGCAATCGTATAGCCACCTGCTTCCAGACAGCCGCGATGTGCCTGACCATCGATACCCCTGGCCAGTCCACTCACAATCTGGATTCCCGCCTTCGCAAGCTCCCTCGCAAAGATACGTGTCGTTTCTTTACAGTATGTATCTGCATTGCGTGCACCCACAATCGCAACCGACTGATTATAATAATTGATGCTCTCCCGAATTTTGCCACGCGCAAATAAAATCTCCGGTTTATCGTAGATATTTGTAAGCTTCTCCGGGTATAACGGATGCCCCGGATACAAGATCCGGATGTTTCGTTCTTTTAATCGTCCGTATACTTCATCCAGATAATTTGAATTTTTGCGAAGTAAAAGCGTCTGATATTCAGCCGGTTCAAATTGCTTTACCAGCTCCTTCTCAAGCTCCGATACCGATTGTTCCATAGCCTGCTCTACCGTACCATACCGTAGGATCAGATAATATTTTACTTTTGATGATATCTCATGATTTCCATATAGCCAAAGCCTTGCCATCTCACTTCTAGTTTCCATGCAGAACCTCCTTTGCAAATACATCCTGATTGCGGTAAAATGCCGCTTCTTGCAGATGCGCATGTTCAATTTCTTCACTGCCAGCCAGATCCGCGATCGTGCGGGCAAGTTTTAATACCCGGTGAACACCCCGGACAGATAATTCCTGTTCTTCAAATAACTGAAGCACCAGCCTTTTTCCTTCCTCCGATAACGTGATATATTCCTCCAGATTCTTTCCATCAAGCTGTGAATTAAACAGCAGTCCGGTTCTGGCAAACCGTTCCTTCTGCATCTGTCTTGCCTGTTCCACCCGTGCCCGGATTGTCTTTGAAGATTCCGTTTTCTGTTTGGAGAAAAGCACCTCCTGCTTTACGCCTTTAACCTCCATCCGGATATCGATCCGGTCAAGCAACGGTCCGCTTACCTTGCTTTGATAACGGCGGATCTGCTGTTCCGTGCAGCTGCATCTACGATAATCCGGGTAGTTTCCACACGGACAAGGATTCATCGCCGCCACAAACATAAAATCCGCTGGGAATTCATACGACGCCTGCACTCTCGATATCCGGATTCTACGGTCTTCCAAAGGCTGGCGCAGCACTTCCAACACGGGTTTGGAAAATTCCGGAAGTTCGTCCAGAAACAGCACCCCATAATGTGCAAAGCTCACCTCCCCTGGTGTCGGAACCCTGCCGCCACCGATCAGTGCATATTCCGAGATTGTGTGATGTGGTGCCCGGAACGGACGTCTGTGTATCAATCCCCCTTCCGGCGGTAACATCCCTCCGACACTGTATATCTTTGTCACTTCCAAACTTTCTTCGAAGCTCATCTGTGGCAGGATCGTCGGCAGACGCTTCGCGAGCATGGATTTCCCTGCGCCGGCAGCACCGGTCAACAACACATTGTGAAATCCTGCCGCAGCAATCTCCATCCCCCGCTTGATGCTTTCCTGTCCTACTACATCAGAAAAATCAATATCATACAGATATTCCGATGTATCCACAGCCGGTTGCTCGACATTCGTATTCTCATATTCTTTTATTCCCTGAATATACTCCATGGTCTCCTTCAGGCTTGAAACACCTATAACCGATATTCCCTGCACCAAAGCAGCTTCCTGCACATTTTCTTTTGGAACAATGCAGCTTGTCATACCTTCTTCTCTGGCACAGATGACCATCGGAAGAACGCCCGGAATCGCTTTTATCGATCCGTCCAGGCTCAGTTCTCCGAGCACCAACGTCTGTTCCATCGGTAATTCCGCTGTTACGCCAAGTGACAGAAGCACGGCTGTTGCAATCGCAAGGTCATATCCGGAACCATCTTTTCTCATATCTGCCGGGGATAAATTGATTGTGATGCGCTTCGGTGGCAAATGGAAGCCTGAATTCTTAAGCGCAGTCCGCACGCGTTCCGATGACTCCCTGACAGACGATGACAGATATCCAACCATGGTAAATACAGGCAGACCATCATTCACATCTGCCTCCACATCGATCATCCGTCCGTCCACACCGTGAACCGCACAGCTTTTTACTTTACTAAACATATTCGCTCCCTTCTTCTCCAAGGGCGCTGACCAAGTTTATAGTATAAAAGAAAAGAACATCTGTCAACGAACAAAGTCTGAAACTTTTGTGAACGTTGCAAATGTTCTTTTCTATGATAGGTACCACTATTTATCAATACTTATTTCTTTTTCTGTACACTGTATCCGAATTTGCCAACATAATCACCAAGCGTAAAATACTGTCCGTGGGAATATGCAATCAAATCTGTCTTATTCAGGTCAAACTTTCCTGTCTCATCCATATATTTCTCATCCGCAAGTACGGCTGTTACCTCAGCTAAGAACATATCATGGGAGCCAAGCTCAATTACCTGTGTGACCTTACACTCAATATTGACCGGGCTTTCTTCAATGACAGGTACCGACACTGTCTGTGCCTTGCCCTTCGTCATTTTCATCTCCGCGAATTTATCTACATCTCTGCCTGATTTCACACCACAATAGTCCATCGCATAGCACAGATCCTTCGTCACTAAATTGATGACGAACTCTCCGTTTTTCGTAAGTAATTCATGTGAATATCTTGACTTTCGTACAGAGATCGATACCATCGGTGGATCGGAATTGATGGTTCCCGTCCATGCGATCGTGATAATGTCATCGATTCCATTTCCATCACCGGTTGTCACCATAACCGCCGGTACTGGATACAACATATTTCCCGGTTTCCAAACCTGTTTTGCCATTTTCTGCCTCCTGTTTTTTTATCTATTCAGGTAAATCAAAATACAATCATTCCGTTATTCCAGCAGACTCCGGATCTCCTGCATCTTGTAGTCCATCGCCGTAATCGTATCCGCGCACTTTTTTAACTCCTTCGCAATAATCTCCGGATGCTTCAGATTGTCCTTCTTATACTTGAGCTTATGATCAAGACTCGCCCAGAAATCCATCGCGATTGTCCGAAACTGCACTTCGACTTTCATATATTTTTTCTCATTTGACAAGAAAATCGGAATCTCCACAATCAGATGCAGACTTCGGTATCCGTTTGGCTTTGGATTCCGTATGTAATCCTTCACACATACAACCCGGATATCGTCCTGTTTTGTCAAAAGCTCTGATACCGTATAGATATCCTCCGGGAACGAACAGATCACACGTACACCTGCGATATCCGTCAGGTTCTCCTCGATATTTTCTATCGAGATTTCCAGACCTTTTCGTTTCATCTTCTCCACGATGCTGAGTGGTTTTTTCAATCTGCACCGGATTGACTCAAACGGATTTCGATTATACTGTGATGCAAACTCAGTATTCAACACCTTCAGCTTTGTCTCAATCTCCATCAACGCACACTCATAGTGCATCATAGATTCTATAAATGGCTGCATCGTCTGCAGCACCTTTTCCGGGTTGTCGGAGTTCATCAGAAGCTCCATACTCATATCTGTACTCCCGTTCATGTTACACACCTCTATTCTTACGAATCGTTTTCATAAATAATTCCTTTAATTTCCGGTCATAATCTCTGCCGATCTTATTCAGTGCTTCATGGCTGACAAATCCACCTGCCATCGCAGCATGTCCACCACCGGAACCAATTCCATCCAACGCCTGATAGATTAGTTTTCCTGCATCCACATCTGCCCGCTCACTGCGCACAGAGAATTTAATGCCATCCGAATTGATAGAGTAGACAACGGCTACATCGACCACATCCAAGGACAAAATAAAATCCGATATGATCGCAACAAGGGAATTCGGGCACTCAAATGGAATGTAGGTGAATCCAACATAATCAAACACTTCGATATGCTCGATTGCCGCACCATACGCCTTCAGATCCTGAAATTCTATCGTGGAATTATACATACTGTTCAGTTTTTCCGTACTGATATAATCGAACAGATATGCCATCATATCCATATCAAACGCGGTTGTTCCACGCACAAAATCTGCCGTATCCATCTTGATTCCATAAGCAAGTGCGGTCGCAACATCCTCATCCATCGGCACACCGCTTGTCTGAAAATACGACGCAACAATGCTGGCACAGGCACCAACAATACGGATATCCTCGAACTTGTAATCCTCTGTCTTCACAAACACCGGATGATGATCGACACATGCCACCTCATTGCCCAGAAGATCTGTCGTATTTGCATTCGGTTTCTGACAATCGACATGCACGATATAGTCCTCCGCCTGCATGTCCGGGATGTCATCATACGAATAAATCTCGATGCCAAACGTATCCATCATCTTTCTTGTATTAAACCGGTCAATACTGCCGACATAACAGATGGTCGATGTAATTCCATAATATTCCAGATATCGCTTCAAGCCAAATGCACTCGATATCGCATCCGGGTCCGGGAAATTATGTGTCTGTAAATATACCTTATGTCCTCTCAGAAGTTCAATCAACGCCTTCTGTTTTTCTTCTGCCACTTGCGCCTCCTGTTAACAATCAAAGCACAGCAATACATACGCTAAGATAAGCATTGCCGTCACTAAAACAAACTCGCAAAACCCACTGACAAAATACGAAAGTATCATGCCAATCGCCATAAATAAAATCGAATATCCAAATAATGCCTTCAATGCCGCCTCTTCATCATATTTGTTCTACTACATACTATGAGACAAACGGAGTGAAAAGACGTAATTTCGTTCAAATCCTAGTTATTCTCACTTGCCTGATCAATCGCTTCTTTGATTTCTGGGCTGTCAATATCCACATCTGCTTTCTTACCCATGGCTGTTGCAATCTTATCGACAACCTCTGGAATCATGTCGATCACCTTGCTTACCGTGTCACCCTGCTTGACTGGAATCATCTTCGCATGTCCGTTCTGGATCACAAGTACCGCAGTTGGAGACATCTTACCGCCCATTCCGCCTCCAGCAGAGTTGGAACCGCCGTTTTTGCCAAATGCACCGGCAGCTACACCAAAATTCACATCCACCAATGGTAAAATAATTGTATCGCCTACCTTCGTTGGCTCGCCAACAACTGTCTTCGTTGTAAGCAGGGAATCCATCCCCTGAAATAAAGAACCAACTGTCTGATTAAAATCATTTGCCATCACTCATTACCTCCAATTTCTATATTATCTTACTGATTCATTACTTTCTTTGCAACTTTTAGTGTCCTCCAGATATTGATATTCAAGACAATCCGGAGCAGATATCCAAGCCGGATTCGGCCTTTCAGCTTCACATCCAGTTCCAACACCTTCTGTTCAAAATCCGGCTGCATTGACAGCCCTTTTTGATATACAAACGGCAGTAAGCTCAAATATCCGGTCACCTGCCCGGTCTTGTATGGCTCATCCATGCCGTAATGCACATAGCCCTTTACCTTGCGTGGCAAAATATGTTTCAATGTCCGCGGAATATATTTTTTCAGATATTCACGTGTCTTTACCGTACACGACAGATTCCAGAACTTCTGCAATCGCCGGAGCTTTTTCTTCGCAGTCGCTGTCTTTTTCTCGATCTTGTCAGTCACACGCTCTGCGACCTTTCCTGGTGTGTGATTTCGGATAAATATCCAAATCTTCTTCAGTTTTTCCCACACCTTCAGGCATACAATTTTTAATCTGCCGGTTCGTTTCTTTTCTTCTTCCGGCAAGTCGTCGGGTTCGTCCAGATCGAAGATTTCATGCTCTGGTGCTTCCTCTGTCTTTGTTTCTATATCATCCTCATTTATGTCTGTCTCTGGAAGTGGTATCGTCGGAATCTCTGTAATAGTCCCATCTGACTCATCCGTTTTCTCCGATTCACTTATTATCTTCTGTGAACTATTTTCTATACTATCCTTTCGCTTTACCGGCTTCTCACAGATTGCATCATCGTCCTCATCCACGTCGATATCATCCCACGCGTCGTCGAATCCCTCATCAGCGAGATGTTCCACCTCACGCTCTGCTTCTTCTGCCTTCTTCTTTCCAAGCCTAAACCATAACAGCCGTATCTCCTGTTTCAGTTTATCCTTCTCCCGGCTCTGGTCATACAACACCCAGACACTTAAGATCAGATACCGTACCTTTGCTTTTGCCTGTAATGTCTTCCCACCCTGATACGAGATATCTGCCTGATACCGGATCGGGCAAAATAAAATCAGCATCACAAGCAAGAGAAGCATTCCTATGATACCAAGGAGGATCCATCCGATTATTTTTAAAATAAGTAACAATACATGCAGCATTCCTTACCTTACTCCTACCTGTGGTTCTTTCACTTCAATCAAAAGAAAAAATCCTCTACCTTCCATTCTTCCCCGGTTTCATCATACATATCCTGTATGATCTGCAATACGAGCTGTTCTGCCACTTCTTTGCCTCTTGCAAAGCCGACAACCCGTATCCGGGAATCCAGCTTCCTATATGGTTTTTGTAACAACTGATTATATGGATAAATCTCCAGCAATCCATCCTGCAATAACGGCAACACGATCACATACAGATTCCGGACAGGCTTATGCCGCCTGATCCTTTTCCTGATCCGTGCCTGTTTTCGCTCTGTAAGATTGTATGTATAACATTTATCAGCAAAAATCACGATTACTCCTCTATCATCTCTGAAATCAGCTTATTACATGCCATAAGTTCGCTGTCATCCTTACAATTCTCAATTACATAATCAAAATAATCCCGGATCTCCTGCTGTGTATTCATGAAGATCGGCATTGCAGCAAGAAGCTTACACATCATACTACGGTAAACCGGTCTCTTCACACTCGAAAACAAATCGCCAAGTTCCTTTACAAGTGCTTCCTTCTTTGCTGTGATATACGCATGATCTGCGGTTTCTGTCTTTCTAGAAACCTTGTCAAGATCAATAAACAAGCTTGTAGAAAGCAGCTTGCTTACCTTATCCAGACGGTCAAATGTCTCTGTCAGTGCAAGGCTTTCAATCTGCTCGGCTTTTCCAACGCGAATCTCATCCAGCACTGCTTCCAATATCACGATAGATTCATACACGCGCTCCTGCACACCTTCGATTGTGAAAAACTCATCCATCACTTCATCCGGTAACTGCTCGATTGTCTCTGCCTTTACACACGCCCCAATAATACGAAGTGCAGCCGCATATCCAGGTACATCCTCTTTGTTCTTCTCATATGCTGCATCAATCGTAAGCAGAATCGTATACACATCATTGATCACTTCCTGTAGCAACATGTAAGCAGATACTTCGTTGTTGATTATCGTCGCCGCCTGATTCAGACGCTTCGTCAAATCTTCAAACTCCGGCAGCGTGAGTGCCGCATAATCAGCCTCTGCAAGATCGGTATAAACATGATATAAAAATGGATACTCCGTCTCAAATCCCTTTGGCTTCTTCAAAAGCACTGCACTGCGCAGCATATCAACAAACTCATCCACAGAGGTTGTCTCGCCCTCCTCATAGATATTGAGTGTTGAATTGACAATATCATAAAACTTATTCTTCGTCATACGAACCGGAAGCTGCGCCATCAGAAGCTGTAATTTACTGTTTATAACAACCGTATCATTCTCTGCAAATACATAGGCAAACATCTTCTCTGAAAGTCCCTTTGCATCAACCGGTGCCACTTCATCACGCACGGCAGCCTCCACACGGTTTAACACATACTCATAAATCTCATATGCATCCGTATAAGCTGTCAGAAGATGCATCTTATATTCTACATTGCTGCGAAGCTGTGCGATTGCTTCCATAGAATCTTCGTCCACTGCCTCGCGCTTAACGAGATGACGGTCTAACAAACCTGTCAGAAGTGCAAAATATTTGCAGACATCCATGTTCTTGTCTTCCTGCTCATCGCATACTTCCTTCATCGTGTAATAATTCATGCTTCCCTTTACCGTTGCATAGCAGTTATACTGTCTGCCAAGCAGCTCTGCATATTCCGGAAGCTTCGTGTCTAAGTCTTTGTCTCTCTGTATATCTGTCACTAATTTCTTACATGTTGCTATCATTATATCAGTCTCCTATTTCACATGCTCATGCGTAAATAAATGTTCGTTACAATACTCATAATTTCCGTTACATTTTGAGCAGAACCGAAACTCCAGATCATCGCCATCCCGCTCCGTTCTTCCACAGATTGCACATTTGTGCTTCGTGATGTTCGATGGATATCCCATCTGCTGTGCCTTGTGACGCCGGTCTGCCTCTCCGTTTACCTGTCGAGAGAGATTCTCCACGCGACGATCATAATCCCGTTTTCTTCGTTTCGCTGCCGCCTTGCTGTTCGAGCTTCGCATACCGACACCCCGCCCCATGATCAGGTAAAAGATGAAGAAATTCACCAGATACGCAATGATGGAACCACGGTTCAACGTACTTGTGGTTGGCCGCATAAATTCATATGCCATCAATCCCATATCTATAACTGCGACCCAGAAAGCACGGATTGGAATGAAAAACATAAACAACACACGTGCATCCGAATACATCAGTGCAAACGCTAAGAACAATCCATAATCAAAGTAATACATTGCCCATATTCCAACATCCATCATGCCAAGAATGGAACCATTTGCATAATAGTAAATACTGATGCCTAACATGATGACCGTATTCCAGAACCATGCACCAAATATATAAAGGTTAAACATAAATGTTCCCATGGCCTGTTCGATCTGTTGTCCAAACAGAATCAATATAAATATCATCAGTATTCCAACTAAATTCAGATCTCCCGGTGGTGAAAATACCCATGTGAATAGCCGCCAGAACTGGTGCTGTTCCATAATCGCATACGGGGAAAAAACAAGCTTGACGGCAAACGTCGGTACAAACGCCCATAATATATATGAGATTGCCATCACAACTGCGATCTTGATCGGGAGATTTCGAATTGCAAATTTACCAAATTTTTTCTCTAACTTCACAAAAAAACTCAAATTAAATTTTCCTCACTTTCACTTTGCATATCAATTCAATATTATACCCTATATACATAAAAAAAGCAATCGCCACGCGCGGATTCTCCGTCTGTGGCAATCACTTTTCTCATACACTTCTATCCTATTTTCACCAATCTGTTTCTATGACTGTTTTTCTTTCTCCGGCGGAATCCGGATGATTGTTCCAAGTGGCACCCGCAGATCGTAAAGCTCCCGGTTATACTGCATCAGATCCGCAATATCCGTATCAAATTCCCCGACTAAGCTTCCTAGTGTCTCCCCAACCTTCGCCGTATAATAACGCCTCTCTTCTTCCTCATACACCTCTGTCGGAATACAGATTTCATCTCCTGGCTGCAGATTATAGACATTGACATATGGATTCTCTTTCAGGATATCAATCAGGCGGACACCATACATTTTTGATAATTTGTACAGCGTATCTCCGGCAACGACTTTGTGTACGGTTCCCTTGCATTCATGCTCCATAGCGCATATCTCCATACTCATTTCTGATTATTTTATTCTTAATAGGAAGAAAATGTTCACAATTTTTCTGTTGAAATTCATGATTCTTTCCTATATAATGTCAGATGTCGAAAAATACAGAAATATGAAATGGGAAATAGTAAAAGAGGTAATTATTAAATGAAGAGATTAGGAATCGATATTGGTTCGACCACAGTCAAGGTTGCTGTGATTGACGAAGAACATAACATATTATTTTCGGAATACAAGCGTCACTTTGCAAATATCAAAGAGACATTAAAGGAGCTTGTAGAACATGCCAGCAAGGAGCTTGGAAATGTTGAAGTTGCTCCTACGATCACCGGTTCCGGTGGACTTGCATTGGCACAGGTCATCGGGATTCCGTTTGAGCAGGAGGTTGTCTGTGTATCAGAAGCTCTGACTGACTATGCTCCACAGACGGATGTTGCGATCGAGCTTGGCGGCGAGGATGCCAAGATCATCTATTTTACAAACGGTGTGGAACAGCGTATGAACGGTGTATGTGCCGGCGGTACCGGTTCCTTTATCGACCAGATGGCATCCCTGCTCCAGACAGACGCTTCCGGACTGAATACATACGCGAAGGACTATGACACAATCTACCCGATTGCAGCACGTTGTGGTGTATTCGCAAAGACTGATATCCAGCCACTCATCAACGAAGGTGCAACGAAGCCAAACCTTGCAGCATCTATCTTCCAGGCGGTTGTCAACCAGACGATCAGTGGTCTTGCCTGTGGTAAGCCAATCAAGGGAAATGTTGCATTTTTAGGTGGTCCTCTCCACTTCCTCGACCAGCTCAAGGAGGCGTTTGTGCGGACACTGAACCTGACGCCGGAGCATATTATCGCACCGGGACATTCGCATCTGTTCGCGGCTGTCGGTGCAGCACTTCAGGCAAAGGAAGAGACACACTATACATTGGATGAGATCAGCGGAAAGCTCACAGCCGACCTTAAGATTGCTGTGGATGTAGACCGTCTTCCACCGCTGTTTGCATCGCAGGAAGACTACGACGCTTTCATCAAAAAGCAGGAGAAAAATAAAGTATTACGTTCCGACCTTGCCACCTACAAGGGGAAATGTTTCCTCGGTGTCGACGCCGGTTCCACAACAACAAAAGTCGCACTGGTTGCCGAGGATGGCAGTCTGCTCTATGATTTTTACAGCAGCAACGATGGTAGTCCTCTTCGGACAACCCTGCGTGCCATGAAAGATATCTATACAAAACTCCCGGATGGCGTGGAGATTGTAGCCGGCTGCTCTACCGGATATGGAGAAGCCTTAATTAAGTCTGCTCTCATGCTCGACTATGGTGAGGTAGAAACAATCGCCCACTACACTGCCGCTGCATTCTTTGATCCGGACGTGGACTGTATCTTAGATATTGGTGGTCAGGATATGAAATGTATTAAGATCAAGAATGAAGTCGTCGACAATGTCATGCTGAACGAAGCATGTTCCTCCGGCTGTGGCTCTTTCATCGAGACATTTGCCAAGTCATTAAATTATGATGTGAAGGATTTCGCGAAAATCGCGCTTTTTGCCGAAAGCCCGATCGATCTTGGAAGCCGTTGTACTGTATTTATGAATTCCAAAGTAAAACAGGCACAGAAGGAAGGCGCAAGCGTCGCAGATATCTCTGCAGGTCTTGCTTATTCCGTTATTAAGAACGCCCTTTTGAAGGTAATCAAGCTGACCGATCCGAAGTCACTTGGCAAGAATATCGTCGTACAGGGCGGAACCTTCTATAACGATGCGGTTCTTCGAAGCTTCGAGCTTATCTCCGGCAGGGAAGCAATCCGTCCGGACATCGCCGGTATCATGGGAGCCTTCGGTGCAGCCCTGATTGCGAGAGACCGTTATGAGGAAGGCGACCAGACGACCATGCTCTCCAAGGAGGCGATGGAAGCACTCACCTACGAGACGAAGATGGCGCGTTGTAAGGGATGTACGAACAACTGTCTCCTTACAATCAACCGTTTCACAGGCGGAAGACAGTTCATCACGGGTAACCGTTGTGAACGCGGTCTTGGTTTAAAGAAAAACCAGCACAACATGCCGAACTTATTTGAATACAAATTTAATCGTTTGTTCTCCTACGAGCCACTGACCGAAAGCGAAGCGTACCGTGGCATCATCGGTATTCCACGTGTCCTGAATATGTATGAGAACTATCCGTTCTGGTTTACATTTCTGACCAAGCTCGGCTACCGGGTACTGCTCTCTCCGAAATCATCGAGAGACATCTATACCCTTGGTATCGAGTCTATCCCAAGTGAGTCGGAATGTTATCCGGCAAAGATCTCGCATGGTCATGTTATGTGGCTGTTGAAGCAGGGAATCAAGACAATTTTCTATCCTTGTATTCCTTACGAGCGTAACGAGACACCGGATGCAAACAACCACTACAACTGCCCGATTGTCACAAGCTACGCAGAGAATATCAAGAACAACATGGAAGAGGTTTCCGCACCGGATGTCACCTACATCCGTCCGTTCCTTGCACTTGATAATAAAGATGCACTAAAGGATCGTCTGCTACGTGAATTCTCGAAATATACAAACGTCACAAAGGAAGAAATAAACGAAGCGGTTGAGGCTGCTTATGCAGAGGCAGATGCAGTCAAAGCGGACATTCAGAAAAAGGGTGAAGAGACGATCGCTTATCTGGAGAAGACCGATAAACTCGGTATCGTGCTTGCCGGTCGTCCATACCATCTGGATCCGGAGATCAACCACGGACTTCCGGAGCTTATTAACTCGTATGATATCGCTGTTTTAACAGAAGACTCTGTTGCACATCTTGGCAAAGTAGAGCGTCCTTTGATCGTATCCGATCAGTGGATGTACCACTCCCGTCTGTACAAGGCTGCAAACTACGTCAAGTCAAGCAGGAATCTGGAGCTGATCCAGTTAAACTCCTTCGGCTGTGGTCTGGATGCCGTTACAACGGACTGTGTCAACGATATCCTGACAAACTCCGGCAAGATTTACACCGTATTAAAGATTGATGAAGTCAGCAACTTAGGTGCGGCACGTATCCGTATCCGTTCGCTGATCAGTGCAGTCAATGTCAGAAGAAAGCATAACTTCACACCATGTCCGATGCCAAGTAATTATAACCGTGTAGAATTCACAACAGATATGAAGGATTATACTGTATTGGTACCACAGCTCTCCCCAATTCATTTCAATGTATTGGCTCCGGCGATGCGCCATATGGGATTAAATATTGAGATTCTTCCGGATGCAACAAAAGAAGTCATTGATACCGGCTTAAAATATGTAAACAACGATGCCTGCTATCCTTCTTTGATCGTTGTAGGTCAGATGATGCATGCCATCACATCCGGCAAATATGACATCAATAAACTGGCACTTATTATGACACAGACCGGCGGTGGCTGCCGTGCAACAAACTACGTTGGCTTTATCCGTCGTGCACTTGCAAAGGCCGGCTACCCACAGATTCCGGTGATTGCCCTCTCCGTACAGGGCTTTGAGAATAACTCCGGTTTCGTATGGAATATGAAGACGGTCAAATGCGCGATGCAGGCGCTCGCAATCGGAGATCTGTTCATGCGCGTCGTCTACCAGACTCGTCCATACGAGAAGGTAAAGGGATCTGTCAATAAGCTGCACCGCAAATGGGAACATGCAGCCATCCGTTGCATGGAAAATGGCGGTCGCGGATTCAGTAAACTGGTACATGATATCGTCAAAGACTTCGACAACGTGCCTTTGAATGAAAATATAAAGAAGCCACGTGTTGGTATCGTTGGCGAGATTCTTGTTAAGTTCCTCCCATCTGCCAACAACCACTTGGTAGAGCTTCTGGAGGCAGAAGGAGCCGAAGCGGTTATGCCGGATCTGCTGGACTTCTTCCAGTACTGCTTCTACAACAACAATTACAAATACGAATATCTTGGCAAGACGAAGAAATCTGCAAGAAACGGTAACCTCGGTATCGCTGCACTCGAAGCTCTGCGCCACCCGGTAGTCAGTGCCTTAAAGAAGAGTAAGCGGTTCCATCCACCTGTACATATTAAGACCTTGGCAGAATATGCCCGCCCGATTGTATCCATCGGTAACCAGACCGGTGAAGGCTGGTTTCTGACCGGCGAGATGGTCGAGCTTATAAAGAGTGGTGCCGGCAACATCGTATGCTGTCAGCCATTTGCCTGTCTGCCAAACCACATTGTCGGTAAGGGTGTTATCAAATCCCTGCGTCATGCTTATCCGGATGCCAACATCGTCGCAATCGACTATGATCCGGGTGCTTCTGAAGTCAATCAGGTAAACCGTATCAAGCTGATGCTTGCAACGGCAAGAAAGAACATGGAAGAAAACGATAACAAATAAAGCAACAAAAAAGAAACGGTTTTCAAATTGAAAATCGTTTCTTTTTTATTGCTATGCAAATGAAACTTCCAAAGGAAAAATGATTCTCTCCTCTTCCCGATTCAATTAAGAATCCAGCAGGAAATCTGCCAGAATCACATTGCTGACATCTATCCCGGCATCTGTCAGATAGATCCGGTCACCTTCGCTTGCCATGAAGCCTTCTCCGATATATTTATTCAGGACGCTTCCATATACCTCATAGATATCTTTATTGAACCGTTCCTTGAAGTCCTCCCGGCTCACGCCACAGGTCATCCGCAGACCAAGGAACATGAATTCCTCCATCCGCGCATCTATGTAGATATTCGTCACATTCTCACGCAATGTCCGCGTCGTATCGTTATACAGAAGCTCCATATTATCTGTCTCTACAAACTTGTCAGACAGGTTTTCCATCAGCTCAATATATTTGAAGATATCGCGCATGTTGTTGAACCGTTTCCCCTGGAAATACGAGGATGCGCCAATACCAAAGCCGATATACTCGCCGCCCGTCCAGTAAACCATGTTATGCTTGCACTCATATCCCGGCTTTGCATAATTGGAAAATTCGTAACGGTCATAACCGTGTGCCGCCAGAAGCTGTTTCGTAATCTCATACATCCGGCGATCCACCATCTCCGGTGGCAGTTCACTTAAGATCTGCGGATCTTTTGCAAACGGCGTACCCTCCTCGATACTCAAGGAATATGCAGATATATGCTCTGGTCCAAACTCAATTACACGGGACAACGTATCGACATAGGTATGAATCGTCTGCCCCGGAAGCCCGGACATAATATCAATGTTAATATTCTGGAATCCCGCGCGTCTCGCTGCATTGTAGCTTGCCACAAACTGGTCAAAATTATGAATTCTTCCCAGTTTCTTTAACATATCATCATCGCAAGACTGTAACCCGATGCTGATCCGGTTAATACCTGCCGCCTTATAGCCATTTAACTTCTGATGGCGCAACGTCCCCGGGTTCGCCTCGATCGTCACCTCAGCATTCTTCTCCACATGGAAATACCGGCGGATAAATGCCATGATATTTGTGATCAGGGATTCATCTAACAGGGATGGTGTTCCACCCCCGATAAAGATACTGCGCACCCCGTAGTCTGCAACGATTGGCGCATACATCTTGATCTCCTGACACAGGCAATCAACATAGCGAAGCATCGTTCCATAGCTTTCCCCATCAAACGACAGGAAATCACAGTATTTGCATTTTACGACGCAAAACGGTATATGAACATATAAGCTCACATATTTTTTCATTCGTTTTTCCTACTCCTCATCTAACTTCAGTACACTCATAAACGCCTTCTGTGGAATCTCTACGTTTCCGACCTGACGCATACGCTTCTTTCCTTCCTTCTGCTTCTCCAAGAGCTTTCTCTTACGCGAAATATCTCCACCGTAGCATTTTGCAAGCACATCTTTACGCATCGCCTTGACCGTCTCTCTGGCAATAACCTTGGAACCGATGGCTGCCTGAATTGGAATCTCGAAGAGCTGTCTTGGAATCTCCTCTTTTAACTTCTCACACATCTTTCTGCCACGCTCATAAGCAGTATCCTTGTGCAGGATAAAGGAAAGTGCATCGACTTCTTCTTTATTGATCAGGATATCCAGCTTGACAAGATCGGAACGGACATAGCCCTTCATCTCATAGTCAAATGATGCATATCCGCGCGATCTGGACTTTAACGCATCAAAGAAATCGTAGATGATCTCATTCAGTGGCAGATCGTATTTTAAGAGCGCACGTGTCGTCTCCATATATTCCATACTCTTGTAGACACCACGGCGTTCCTGACAAAGCTGCATGATCGCACCGACATATTCTGTTGTCACCATGATCTCCGCACTGACAAATGGCTCCTCCATATATTCGATCGTCGAAGGGTCCGGCAGGTTTGATGGATTCGTCAGCTCCATTACCTCACCGTCTGTCTTATGCACACGGTAGATAACGCCCGGTGCTGTTGTCACCAGATCCAGATTGTATTCGCGCTCTAAACGCTCCTGAATGATCTCCAAATGAAGCAAACCAAGGAATCCACAACGGAAACCAAAGCCGAGTGCAATGGAAGTCTCCGGCTCATAGCTTAACGATGCATCGTTTAACTGCAACTTCTCCAAAGCATCTCTCAAATCCGGATATTTCGCACCATCCGCCGGATACAATCCACAGTAAACCATCGGATTTACTTTCTTATAACCTGGCAACGCCTCTGCACATGGGTTGTCCGCATCCGTGACGGTATCACCAACCGTCGTATCCTTTACATTCTTCAGACTGGCAGTAATGTATCCAACCATACCGGCTGAAAGTTCATCGCATGGGATAAACTGTCCAGCTCCGAAAATTCCGACCTGTACAACCTCTGCCTCTGCTTCGGTTGCCATCATACGGATATTCGTTCCTTTTTTCACTGTACCGTCAAACACACGGCAGAAAATGATAACGCCCTTGTAGGCATCATACAAGCTGTCAAAGATCAGCGCCTTTAACGGTGCATCTGCATCACCTTCCGGTGCCGGAATCTTGGTCACAATCTGCTCTAAAACTTCCTCAATATTCGTACCATTTTTTGCGGAGATCCGAGGAGCATCGTGTGCCTCGATTCCGATCACATCCTCAATCTCCGCTACAACACGATCCGGATCTGCGGATGGCAGGTCAATTTTATTGATGACCGGCATGATCTCCAGATTATGATCTACTGCCAGATAACAGTTTGCCAGTGTCTGTGCTTCAATTCCCTGCGCCGCATCGACGATCAGGATTGCACCCTCACAGGCTGCCAGACTCCGGGATACCTCATAGTTAAAATCCACATGTCCCGGCGTGTCGATCAGATTGAAGATATATTCCTCTCCATCCTCTGCCTTGTAGACAATACGCACAGCCTGTGCCTTGATCGTAATGCCTCGTTCCCGCTCAAGATCCATATTGTCTAACACCTGATTCTGCATCTCACGGCTTGTGAGTAGTCCGGTCTTCTCAATGATCCGGTCCGCCAATGTTGATTTGCCATGATCGATATGTGCAATGATACAGAAATTTCGTATTTTACTTTTATCCAAATGTGCCATATACTTTTACAACCTCATAATTTCCGATTTCCTGTCACCACAAAACGCATGATGACCCGCGTATATCAGTACGCTCTTAGTTGTCAAAAGTATACCACACTTTCCTACTCTTGTGCAATCAGCACTTTATAGAGAATTGCGCCAAGTGGCACCATTGCGTTTTTCGCCTCAGCAACCGTATTGGTCTGTGCCCCAACTTCAATCAGGGATGAACGCGGCATTTTATTTAAGTTAAAACAGTACCCCCGCACATAGATGCGACGCATCAGATCCCCATACAATTCTTTTCCTGCCAGATGCATCTGCAGACTGAATGCCAGATTCTCCTGCCGGTATGGATTGTACAGATAATCAATCTCCCCATTCTCATTTGTCCGGCTCATGCCATTTAAAAACATGATCTGCGCAGTCGGCACACCATCGATGTCCCGTACAAGCCGCACATCCTCCCGGACGCCATCCCGATGAATATCCAATACCACCTCAATCGACGGATACTGCTGCAGGATCGCATCTATACCATCACTTGCATAATCATACGCCAGGCTTCGATCCTCTACTCCATCCACCACATCATAGACAGTACGGTCATGATAAACCGGAATGCCATAATCTTCCTCCAGAATGCGTGTAAGCTCATCCCCCAGTCCGATCACAGTATCCTCGATCACACCCGGACGGCTGTCCGCAAACGTTTCACTGCCATGTGTATGATAAATCAGGACTTTATACTCCCCCGAAGCGGGATCAATATGCAGATCTTTTGATAACAGCGTATCCGCAGCCAGCTCCTCCGCGGTAACATTCGTAGAACTATCGATTGTATAACAGTTTCCGACCAGGAAATCATAATTATTTAACTGTTCCATCGAATATGTAATACCCGCTGGGATGGAAAGCGGTTGCACCATAGTTTCTGCAGTCTCCGCATCTCCATCGGAAGCGACTGTCACCGCTTCGGTCGTCGTTTCCGTTTCTTCGCTTCCGGTCTCACACGAAAAAGCCGTCTCGGTATCCATGCCGGTCGAAACGGCGACCTTATCCCACCGGTTTCCGGTCGTATCCACCTCCGAATCCGCAAGCACCGGAACAAACAGATTCCGAAGCTTCGAACCGGTCGTATCCACATGCAGGACAGGCGCCACAGTCTCTTGGAAGAACGCCTGTGCCTGACCGGATAGCATTGTAACATCCAGCCGTACCAGTACACCCAGACATAATGCACATACCAGACACGTCAATATAATTTTCACCCAATTTCTCTCCATACCTTAAATATATGCAGAGCCACCGGTATTATGTTAGAAAACGGTTGATTGCCTCTGAGATTGTAAAGCTGACACGACCGATCAGCTCATCAATATTTTTCGGTGTTACAAACATGGAGGATACCGTCGGCGTCTGGATAAATTCAACAATTTCTTTCTCATATTGCCGAAGGACCGATACCGGTAATTTTTCCAACAGTCCCTCCATCGCATGACTGATCATTGCTGGCATTGAAATCACAGTCGGTACACCAACCGCAATCACGGGAACCCCCAGCGTCTCTTCATTCAATGATAATCTGCGGTTTCCAACACCAGCCCCCGGTGTAATTCCAGTATCGCACACCTGTATTGTCGTATTTAACCGTTCCGCCTCTCTCGCTGCAAGTGCATCGATACAAATCACAACATCAGGATTGATCTCCCTGCACAGGGATTGTATGATCGTACTCGTCTCAATTCCAGTCTGCGCCATAACACCAGGGCAGAGTGCAGAGATTTCCATCGAATGTTTCACAACACCTTCCCGAAGTAGATGTCTTGTGATATAGAGATGATCGACAACACTTGGTCCAAGTGCATCCGGCGTGATATTTCGGTTTCCAAGACCAATCACCAGAATATGGTCTGCCCCATGAAGCAATTCTTTTAAGACATCGTGCAGCGCCAGTACAAATGGCATATGGATATTCTCATCCTCCGAACAAAGCTTTGAACTCTCCAAAGTTATATAATTTCCGATCGGTTTTCCGAGGATCTCTGCCCCTGTCTGATCGAGCACACGGATGTGTGTCTTGGTCAGTCCGTATTCAGAATCCTCATAGGTTTCCACCCGGACACCAGCAATATCATTTTTCTCGGAGATATCTTCCTTTAACTCCAAGGCAAGGTCGGTTCGTACATAATTTTCAAGCATAAAAAATACTACTCCTTTTTCGGAGTAGTATTTCCTGTTTTTCTAATTTTATGTAATTACTGTGGCACTGCACCACCGACATACGCCGGCTGACTGGATGCACTCGGTGCACCAGTTCCTTTCGCTCTCAATACGATCTGGATTGCCTCTAAACGCTTTGCATGTCCGGTTGTACCTGCCGGATCGCCATTTTTCGCCCAGCCCATCCAGCCGTATGTCTGGCAATGTACCCGGTAATATACATCATATTTCTCTGCCAGTGCTCCGGTCAGCTTAATCTGGATTGCCTCCAGACGCTTTGCCTGTCCAATCGAGCCTGCCTGCGCGCCATTCTGACGCCAGCCCTGCCAGCCATAGGTCTGTCCATGCACACGATATACGACATTTCCAGACGTCTCTGTCAAGTTCGTGATAGAAATTGATTCCAAACGTTTTGCATGTCCGGTTGTACCGCCTGTCGTACCATCAAAAACGGTACCGGTCCAGCCGTATGTCTGTACATGTGTGTTATATCCAATCAACGGAGACACATACACCTTTGAAGTGTTGCCCGGTGCCATGCCGCCTTTTTCAACAAGCTTAATCTGGATTGCTTCGAGTCGTTTCGCATAATTCGTCGAACCTGCAGTCTGTCCGTTCTTCGCCCAGTCTAACCAGCCATAGGTCTGGCACTGCACACGGTAATAGACATCGTATTGCTCTGCCAGCTGTCCCGTCAACCGAATCCGAATTGCCTCTAATCGCTTTGCAAGCCCTGTCAGACCTGCAATATCTCCATCCATCGTCCAGTCCATCCATCCAAATGACTGACAATGTACCTGATACTCAACGCTTCCCTCGATGCCGGTATTGTTCCGAATCTTGATTGCCTCAAGCCGTTTTGCCTGTCCAACCGTACCACTGATACCACCATCATACGTTTCCTCTTTTTCCCAGCCATATGTCTGAATATGTGTTGCATAGACGATTTTTGCATCCGCTGGAGCAGTCTCCCCGGTTGGTACCGGAATGTTGATTTTCGAAGAGAAGCTTCCATCGGTTGAATAATAGAAGTTCATATCAACACGACCTTCGATGCCCGGAACCGTTCCAGAACTTGTATACTGCCAGTATGAATATGCGCCTGTATAAGTCGCACTTGAATTATACTGTGCCAGCCAGATTGGATATCTGCTGGCGATCGTAGATGCATTCATATCGTTGGTAAGCATTGACTTGTTTGCATACACCATTGGTGTATAGCCTCTTGTTGCCACGTAGCTGCAGAATGCCAGACAGACATTCGTCGCCTGTTCCCTTGTCAGGTTCGCCGTTCTCAGTCTGCCTCCGGTCGGAGAATCACTGGCATACTCAAAGTCCATCGCAATCGGAAGATCGATTGAGATGCCATATGTATGAAGATAGTTGATCGTATACTGTGCTTCCTCTGCGGCTTCCTTCTCTGTGATCGCCTGCGAGAAGAAATAAACTCCTATCTTGATGCCTGCCGCCTTCGCACCTTTCAGGTTCTCCAGTGCACGGGAATCATGGTATAAGGTTCCTGCTGAACCCCAGCCTCGTCCGCCGACCTTGATAAATGCAAAATCAATCCCGGAGGCTTTAACTGCACTCCAGTCAATCTGTTTGTTCCAGGTAGATACATCAATACCATTATAAATATGACAGTTTTTAAACTGCTTTGCATGTGTATAGCCTTCTCCATATGCTTCCGATGTAATCGAAAATGCCATCGTGAAGAACAAAATACACGTCAGTATCCATGCCGTTACTTTGTTGAATTTCTTACGTAACTTCATAAAAGCACAACTCCTTTATCATTTTTTTGCTTTCATTTATCAAAAATACAACCTCATTTTAGCACATCCGCACCGGGTTGTCTACCGCAAGCGCAATCGCCTGTACGCACTGCTCCATTGTCTTCCCATCACATGGAATCGTGAGCTGCGCATATTTCTCATAATATGGTTTGCGCTCCTCGTACAGATCTGCTAATGTCTTTCCAGGCTTCATTGCGATACCACGCGTCGAGATATTATTCACGCGACGGATAATCTCCTCACAGCTTACATCGAGATACACGATCAGTCCCTGTTCGCCTAAATGCTTCATCGCTTCTTCCGAGAAAATCGCACTGCCGCCAGTCGCAATCACGGATGCTTCCGTGTTGATCTCCCGGAGCACCTGATTCTCAATCGCAAGAAATGCATCAATACCCTTCTCGTTGATAATATCGACCAATGTCTTTTTTTCCTGTCGCTGGATCAGCAGATCACCGTCGATAAACTGATAATTGATTGCCTTTGCGAGCAATACGCCGATCGTGCTTTTTCCACTTCCCGGCATACCGATCAATACTATATTTTTCTTCATCTGTTTTTCCTTTCCTACATCTGATGTCTTACTACCCTATACTCGTCACCATTCTTATAATAAGGGCAGGTATAATGGCTGTCCCCGTACAACCGGGCGATCTCATCCTCGTCCATACTCACGTCACAGACGTATTCCTCATATTCCTCATCATAGATCAGATACGCACATGTATCACAGCTTGTCTGTATCTCTGTTTTTTTCTTTTTCTCCATTATTCAAGCACCACCTGTTCGTCTGTAATCCGGCAGATCTCTTCCCAGCTGTCCTTTGCCACATCATCATAAACCGCAACCGTCACAAATCCGGCTTTCTTCGCTGTATACATCGCACGTAAGCTGTCTTCAAAAATCACACATTCCACTGGAGTAATCCGCATATTCGCACAGGCAAGCTCATATACGGCCGGTGATTCCTTGCTCGCCCCCGCCATCGTACAGCTGACGATCGTATCAACATCCGCCATAAGCCCGGTCCGTTCTAGTACCATCTCACTTAAATGAATCTCGTTTGCCGTTGCAACCGCCACCTTATAGCCATCCCGTTTCATCCACCTTACAAGCTCGCGGGCATATGGCTTCAGCGGAATCGTATTCCGGTATTCCTCGATCACCATATTCTGGAAATCATTGAAGATCTCCTCCGAAGTCTTCGGGATGTCAAACTGTTCTTTGATGAAGTTCGCCGCCTGAATGAGTGTCATCGTCGCCACCTGATGGTGAAACTCCATGTCCGGATGGATGCCGTACCTGCCGATATATTCCACATCCAGTGTCCGCCACATCGGCATACTGTCAATCAGTGTTCCATCCATATCGAAAAGCACGCCCTTTTTACCCTGTAAGAGTGGCATCAGTTTCTGATATAATGCATCAAACGTTTCTGTCTTTGCAAGCATATCCTTCACCTGAGCCGTAAGCTTCTTCGTGGCTGTCTCAATTTCGTCCTGCGCAAAGATCGCAGATACCACCGCGACACCTGCCACATCGCAACCAACTAACTGATTGATATTCTCCGCACTGACACCCCCGATTGCCACAACCGGAATCTGCACAGCATGGCAAATCTCCCGCAGCGTCTTCAGAGGGAGTGCTGTTACATCCTGCTTGGTCGTCGTCACAAAGGCAGATCCGGAACCAAGGTAATCAGCACCCTGTTTTTCCGCAAGCAGAGCTTCCTCTACATTGTGGGCGGATACACCGATGATCGCTGCATCCCCAAGGATAGCACGCGCTTCTTCCACCTGCATGTCGCCCTGTCCTAAGTGTACGCCATCTGCGTGACAGGCTTTTGCCAGTGCCACATTATCGTTGATGATAAGCGGTATGCCATATCTTCCCGTCAGCTTTTTGATTTCCTTTGCCTCTGCAAGAAATGCACCTTCGGAAAGCTCTTTTTCCCGCAGCTGCACGATCGTCGCACCACCCTTAATTGCCGCTTCCACCGCATCTATCAGGGTTGCGTATCGTTTCTTATTTACTGATTTTCTATCTGTTACAGCATAGACCTGTAACTGTTCTTTATTTATCTTCATTTTCTGTTTAATCTCCAGATTTTTACCTGACTTTTCTCTTTTACTCTCACGCCATTTTCCCGTAAAAATCGTTATAAAGATCTGACGTTTTCCTGTATCTGCCATCCATGGTCGATTGGCCCACTCCCTCTGCCGAGATCAAGACCTGACGAAAGTGCGCCACTAAGATAACTTTTGGCATAGCTGATACTCTGCGCAACCGAATATCCTTTTGCCAGTCCACACGCAATCGCAGAGGATAAAGTACATCCGGTACCATGTGTATTCGGATTGTCGATACGGGAACCGTGGAACCAGATCACTTCGGTTCCAACCAATACATCGCTGGTATCCTCAATCGCATGTCCGCCCTTAATCAGCACCTGGGAATGAAATCTGTCATACAGGCATCTTCCCGCCTGTTCCATATCCGTTTTGGACTGAATCGTCATTCCGGTAAGCAGCTCTGCCTCCGGGATATTCGGCGTGATCAGTGTCGCAAGTGGAAGAAGCATCTCTGTCAGACAGGAAATCGCATCTTCCTTTAACAACCGGCTCCCGCTTGTCGCAACCATCACCGGATCCACAACTATATTTTCCGCATGCCAGTCTTCAAGTGCTTCCGCGATTGTATTTATCAAGGCTTTATCGGATACCATGCCAATCTTCACAGCTTTTGGCGGAATATCCAAAAACACTGCGTCAATCTGCTTCCGCAGAAATTCCGGTGTCACATCCATAATACCGGTAACTCCCATCGTGTTTTGTGCAGTTAGAGCTGTAATGGCTGACATACCATAGCAGTCATTCGCGAGCATCGTCTTCAGATCTGCCTGTATGCCCGCACCACCGGAGCTATCCGAACCTGCAATAGAAAGCACCGGAGCAAGGCTTCGATTGGTTAATTTCTTCTCATCCATCTATTTGTTTAACTCCTCAAAAAATAGAGCTGTCAATGACAGCCCTATTATTATACACGATTTATGCGCCTACGACAAATGTAAGTTCTGCCGTTACAGCAACTTTTCCATCTACCTTTGCGACAGCCTTTCCAGAACCGATTGGTCCCTTCTGGTCTGTGATCTCGCATTCCATCTCAATCACATCGCCCGGCGTGATCTGCTTCTTGAATCTCGCATTCTTGATGCCACCGAAAAATGCAGTCTTTCCTTTGTGCTCTTCCTCGGACAAAATTGCAATCGCACCAACCTGTGCGAGCGCCTCGATCACGAGTACGCCCGGCATGACATGCTGTGTTGGAAAATGTCCCAGAAACTGCATCTCATTCACGGATACACATTTCACACCCTTCGCCCATTTGCCAGGTTCAAAATCTGTGATTCGGTCAACTAACTGAAACGGATAACGATGTGGCAAAATCTCCTGTATCTGATTTGAATTTAATTCCATCTTCTTCTCCTTCGTCCTGCAATCTACGCTTCAAACTTCTTCAGCAGAATACTTGCGTTGTGTCCACCAAATCCAAGGGAGTTGGAAAGCGCATACTCTACCTGTACATTTCTTCCTTCATTTGGAACGATATCCAGATCACACTCTTCATCTGGCACCTGATAGTTGATCGTTGCAGGAATAAATCCATCATGCAATGCAAGTGCTGTGATTACAGCTTCTACGGCACCACTACCACCGAGCAGATGTCCGGTCATAGACTTTGTAGAGCTAACCATCAGCTTGTATGCATGCTCACCAAATGTTGTCTTGATCGCCATTGTCTCGCCTGCATCATTTAAGTGTGTGGATGTACCATGTGCGTTGATATAACCAACCTGCTCCGGCTTGATACCGGCATCCTTCACTGCCATTGCCATACAGGCTGCTCCACCTGCTCCATCCGGACATGGGGCTGTGATATGGTATGCATCACAGGTTGCACCGTATCCTACAACCTCGCCGAGGATTTCCGCACCTCGCGCCTTCGCATGCTCATACTCTTCTAATACAAGTGCACCGGCACCTTCACCCATGACGAAACCGGCACGCTCCTTATCAAATGGAATCGAAGCACGATTCTTATCCGTTGTTGTATTCAATGCCTGCATCGCTGTAAATCCACCGATTGCCATATCCGTGATTGCTGCCTCAGAACCACCACAGATCATGACATCTGCATATCCATCACGAATATAATGGAAGCTGTCACCAACTGCATTATTGCCGGATGCACAGGCCGTTACAACGCAGGTACAGATACCTTTAAATCCAAAACGGATTGCGATATTTCCGGCACCCATGTTTGCGATTGTCATCGGAATATAGAATGGGGAGATCTTGTCAAAACCACGTCTCTCGCCAGTCTGATAGTTCTTCTCTGTGACTTCCATGCCGCCGATACCGCTGGAGAAGATAACTCCACATCGCTCTGCATCTTCCTTCTCCATGTCCAGACCACTCTGCTTAAATGCCTCGTCAGCTGCAACAACTGCATACTGTGCGTAGCGGTCCATACGTCTGGCATCCTTCTTGTCGATTACGGCTGTTACATCCAGATTCTTTACCTCTCCGGCAAGCTTCACTGCATGGTTCGTCGTATCAATTCTTGTAATCTCATCAATTCCGCAGACACCTTTTTTTACATTATCCCATGTTGTCTCTACGTTATTTCCCAAAGGGTTTACAGTTCCTAAACCTGTAATCACAACTCTTCTGCTCATTTTTTCCCTCCTACATTGCCATACCGCCATCTACACAGATGACCTGACCGGTAATATAACTTGCATCATCACTTGCCAGAAAACGGACAAGATTTGCAACATCTTCGACCTTGCCAAGCTTCTTCATCGGAATACTCTTTAAGTTCTCTTCCACAACAGCCTCAGGCAGCTTTGCTGTCATATCTGTCTCAATAAATCCCGGTGCCACCGCATTCACGGTAATGCCACGGGAACCGATCTCCTTTGCAACAGACTTTGTCATACCGATCAAGCCCGCCTTGCTGGATGCGTAGTTGACCTGTCCGGCATTTCCACGGACACCGACAACACTGCTGATGTTGATGATATGTCCACGCTTCTGCTTGAGCATGATCTTTGATACATGCTTGATACACAGAAATGCACCCTTTAAGTTCGTGTCGATGACCTGCTCGAAATCTTTCTCCGTCATCTTCAGCATCAGGTTATCCTTCGTGATACCTGCATTGTTGACAAGAATGTCAATGCTTCCATACTCTTCCTTTACATTTGCCACGAGTGCCTGTACATCTTCATTTTTTGCAACATCTGCCTGAATCGCGGATGCCTTCACGCCATATGCCTCGCACAGCTTCACTGTCTCTTCGGCACCGGCTGCGCCATGTGCATAACAGGTTACGACATTGGCACCTGCCTCTGCAAGTGCAACACAGATTGCACGTCCGATTCCACGGCTGCCGCCTGTGACAATGGCTGTTTTATTCTCTAATATCATAGATTCCCTCCAAATTTACTTTCCAAGTGCTTCTAATAATGCATTTAATGAATCGATATCTTCTACTGAATAAGTAGCAAAGCTGCGGTCGATCTTCTTTACGAATCCGGAAAGTGTCTTACCCGGACCAACCTCGATAAATGTATCAACGCCCTGCTCGATCATGTACTTGATAGAATCCTCAAAATATACGCTGCTCTGTACCTGTGTCTCAAGCATCTGAGGAATTGTCTTATCTGCTGCAAGCTCCTTACCGGTTGCATTGAACAGAACAGGGAACTTCATCTCACCGAAATGCTCGGTCTTGAAACGCTCTGCAAGCTTGTCACCAGCCGGCTTCATCAAGGATGTATGGAATGGTCCGCTGACTGCAACAGGCACGATTCTTCTTGCGCCCTTCTCCATCATCAGCTCTCCGGCTCTTGTGATAACCGGTGTATCACCAGATACAGTGACCTGTACCGGTGTATTGTAGTTTGCAACCTCTGCGATATGGAATTCGCTGTCTGCAAATTCTTCCTCTGCCTGCTTACAGCATGCCTTGATCGTCTCACGGTCAAGATTCATAACGGCGATCATACCAGTGTCTCTGCCTGTCACTGCCTCTTCCATGGATTTACCACGGTATGCAACAAGGTCGATGACCTGCTGTTCCTCGAATACACCTGCCGCATAGAGTGCGGAATACTCACCGAGCGAAAGTCCGGCTGCGATCTCCGGTACGATGCCCTTTGCTGCAAGAATCTTTGTCACACCAACTGCAAAGGCAACCATACATGGCTGTGTGTATCTTGTCTGTCCAAGCTTCTCGATTGGACCATCGAAACAACATTCCTTCACGTCAAAATCAAGCTTTACATTGTCAAATACCTCGCGGAACTCTGGATATGCCTCATAGAGATCTTTTCCCATTCCGACATGCTGTGCACCCTGTCCAGCGTATAAAAAACCGATCTTCATAATTTCCTCCTGCTTATCTATGATTATTCTATCAATTTATGCCGTCACGCATTCGCGTGCCTTATCTTATCTAAATGCCCTCACTGTTCAGCTTTGCAAGCTCTGCAAGGGAATCCTCATACAAGCCCTTCAAGATCTCTGCCACCGGCTTGATCTCCTTTACAAGACCACAGACCTGACCAGCCATCAGAGAACCGTTCTTTGTATCGCCATCTAAGACAGCCTTGCGGAGAGAACCAAGTGTAAGCTGCTCTAACTCTTCTCTTGGAACACCCTTGCCTTCCATCTTCAGATACTCACGTGCCATCTGGTTTTTGATTACCCGCACCGGAGCACCACTGGATCTGCCAGTCACTGCTGTACCGTTATCCTTCGCCTTGATGACTGCTTCTTTATAATTGATATGGATCGGACATTCTTCACTGGCAAGTAATACCGTTCCGATCTGTACGCCGATTGCGCCAAGTGCAAATGCTGCAACCATCCCTCTGCCGTCTGCGATACCACCGGCTGCGATAACCGGGATATTAACTGCATCGACAACCATCGGTACAAGTGTCATCGTTGTCATCTCACCGACATGTCCGCCACTCTCGCCGCCTTCTGCGATCAGGGCATCCACACCCATACGCTCCATACGCTTTGCGAGAGCAACACCACTGACAACCGGGATAACCTTTGTGCCAACTGCCTTCCAGTCAGCCACATATTTCTCCGGGCTTCCGGCTCCGGTTGTGATTACATCAACCTTCTCTTCCACCAACATCTTTGCGATATTGTCGACATCCGGATTCATCAGCATCAGGTTTACACCAAATGGCTTATCGGTCAAAGCACGGCACTTCTTGATCTCCTCACGGATACGCTCTGCGTCAAATCCGCCGGATGCGATCAGTCCCAGTCCACCGGCATTGCTGACAGCGGCTGCAAACTCGCCAAGTGCGATATTCGCCATTCCACCCTGAATAATCGGATACTTGATTCCAAGGAATTCATTTAATCTCATCTTTATCCTCCTCACACTATGCCCAAATTTCTATTTCATAATTGTGCTACGCATAAGCACAGTAGCTTCAATAATTGATCTGATACAAATTTATCAGAATTCCAGATATGCGCCGCCCCATGTCAGACCGCCGCCGAATCCTACACAAATAAGCTTCATGCCCGGTTTGATCATGCCCTTCTGGTTCATCTCAGAAAGTGCGATTGGAATACTTGCAGAACTTGTATTTCCATACTCATCCAGATTGATATAGAATTTGTCCATGCTCTGTTTACATTTCTTTGCCACGGACTCAATGATACGCTTATTTGCCTGATGACAGACATACAGATCAATATCATCGGCTGTCACACCAGCCTTCTCCAGAAGCTGCATAACTGTCTTCGGAACAGTACTTACCGCAAACTTGAACACTTCACTGCCAAGCATGCTGACGTGACGTGGCTGCAGATCTTCGTTGCTACATTCCAGTACAACATCATCGCCCTTTGCACCAAGGATGCTGAAATAGCGGTGTGTATCAGAAAGCTCTACGACTGCGGCACCTGCACCATCACCAAACAGGATACAGGTACTTCTGTCATTCATATCCAGAATCTTGGACAATGTCTCACTACCGATAACCACGCCATATTTCTTGTCGCTCTGTAACAGCATGCCTCTTGCGATCTGTACACCATACATGAATCCGGAGCAGGCTGCATTGATATCGAAACAAGGAATATCCTGTGGAAGCTCCAATTCTTTCTGAACCATACATGCGACCGATGGTGTCATATGATCCGGGCGGATCGTTGCTACGATCACAACGCCGATCTCAGTTTTGTCGATGCCTGCATCCTCGATTGCCATCTTCGCTGCGGCAATCGCCATATCCTGATTCTTCTCTTCTGTAATAAAATGTCTTCTGCGAATACCGGTACGGCTGGAGATCCACTCGTCATTTGTGTCTACAATCTTGCTTAAATCATCATTTGTCACTACGTGTTCCGGAGCATAATGCCCCATACCTACAATATGTAAGCCCTCTTTCATCTTATCTTTCCTCTTACTCTCTGTCACTCTCTTCCTGCACAGCCATCTTAGATCACATGCAGGTATTTATTATCGATCGTTCTGAATTTCTTATAACGATGCTTTGCAACTTCATCCGGGTTCATCTTGATGTATTTGTCAAGCTCCTTCTTGATCGCGCGGTCAGTTGCCTTAAATACAACCTTATGATTCAGATGTGCACCGCCGATTGGCTCAGGAATGATATCATCGATCACACCGAACTCCTTCAGATCCTGTGCAGTCAGTTTCATCATCTCCGCTGCTTCCTCGCTCCGCGAAGAATCCTTCCACAGAATGGACGCATAGCCCTCTGGTGAAAGGATGGAATACACGGCATTCTCAAGCATCAGCACACTGTTTGCCACGCCGATGGCAAGTGCACCGCCGGAGCTTCCCTCTCCAGTTACAACGGCGATTACAGGCACCTTCAAAGCACTCATCTTCGCAAGGTTTACCGCGATGGCACTACCCTGTCCGTTGTTCTCTGCTTCCAATCCCGGATATGCACCCGGTGTATCAATAAATGTAATGATCGGTCTGCCGAACTTCTCTGCCTGCTTCATCAGACGCAGTGCTTTCCGGTAACCCTCCGGTCCCGGCATACCGAAATTACATTTCAGATTCTCTGCCAGATCGTTTCCCTTACGGTGTCCGATCACCGTCACAGGGATTCCATGATAGGTTGCAATACCTCCATAGATACTTGCATCCTCCTTACCAAGCGCGTCCCCTTTTTGCTCAAAGAAATCATCAAAGATCGCATCAACATACTCTGTGATTTTCGGACGCTTCTTGTGACGTGCCAGATATACCTTATCATGGCTGTTCAGATTCTTACACATATGTATCAGGTCATGACGTTCCCGCTTCAGGACATATACCTTTGCCTCATCTACCAGATCACTCGCCATGATCTCTTCAATCTCTTTATCGATTTCCGCAATTCTCTCATCTATCTCTTTAATCATGATTATCTTCCTTTCTTCGCATGTAAACGTAAAATATGGGAGATGACTTCCCGCATCTTATCTCTCGGCACGATCTGATCGACAAAGCCATGTGCCATCTGGAACTCCGAACGCTGGAATCCATCTGGAAGCTTCTGACCGATCGTCTGCTCGATTACACGCGGTCCGGCAAATCCGATCAAAGCATCCGGCTCTGCCAGTGTAATATCGCCTAATGTTGCGAAGCTGGCGGTAACACCACCGGTTGTCGGATGTGTCAAGTAGGAAATGTACAATCCACCATGCTCACTGAACTTCTCAATCGCTGCACTTGTCTTCGCCATCTGCATCAGAGATAAAATACCCTCCTGCATACGCGCACCGCCACTTGCGGTAAATATAATAAGTGGAAGATGTTTCTTGTCTGCATATTCCACTGCATTTGTAACCTTCTCACCAACAGCCATACCCATACTTCCCATCAGGAACTTGCTGCTCATGACTGCAATGACTGCCTCGTTTCCGTCGATCTTGCCAACGCCGGTATAGACAGCCTCTTCGAGCCCTGTTTTTTCCTGCAGGCGTTCGATCTTCTCCTCGTACTCCGGCATATCCAATGGATTGGAGAATGCAACCTTACAGCGAAGTGGCTTGAATGTACCCGGATCCACCAACAGCCGTACCCGCTTCTCTGCAGAAACCACATAATGGTATCCGCATGCGATACATACATTGTAGTTATCCTTGATTGCAGACTTCTTAAATTCCTGCTTACATTTTGGACAAACTGTCACTTCTTCCTCTGCAGTAACTGCCGTCTGCTCTGTGGCTGGTTCTGCCTTGGGTGCTTCCTCTGCCACCTGTGCTTCTGCTGTCTCTACCGCATTATTTTCCACTGGTTCTTCTTTCTTCCGAAATAAATTACTCACCTGAAATTTCATCTTTCATCTCCACTTTTCTTTATCTTAAATTTAATCTCTCGCGTACGCTATCCAGTGATACCGACTGCCTCCTTTGCAAGGCGGTCCGCTTCCTCGTTGCCTTCCACACCGGAATGCCCTTTTACCTTTATAAATGTGACACGGATCTTGTCCCGTACCTGCAGCATATAGTCGTAATATGCAATCGTTCCGGTCTTGTTCCGCTTCCAACCTCCGGTTGCCCACATCTCGATTCCAAGATAATCATAATAAATCGCCAATTCTGGTAATCCTTTTTCCACTGCAAGCTTCACTGCCGCCATCGCGCCCAGTATCTCACCTGCCACGTTACGCATGGATGCCATCTCCGGATCATCACCATGTCCCTGCAGGACATACCTCTCACCATGATCCATCAGAAATCCACCATACCCATATACCTGTGTGGCACTGTTGTAAGAACCATCCACAAACGCATATACCATATTCTCATCGGTATGCTTTGATTCTTCCGTCACACATTCTCTGCCTACAAATGCCTCCGCCTCCTGTCTCGTCGGAAAGCTCTTGTATATTGCTCCCGGAAACCCTTTCACAAGCGGTTCGCAGGCAGACCATGTTTCATATACTCCCGGTCGAACACCTCTTTTCACAGCATAAAATTTCTTTGCCATTTCATTGCCTTTCTGACCTATAGTTATTCACAGTCTTTTACATTATAGTACATTTTCATAACAAATGCACTTCTTTTTTACTTTGCACGAAAAAAAGTGCACAAATCCGATTTTTTCATTGAATCTCATTTATTCATATGTTAGCATATATATTTGTCTATTAAAATGATTACAAACAATAAGGAGAACGATTATGCAACAGAATACAACTGAAATTTTCAGGGATGCTCCGGTTCCAAAAGCCGTGTTAAGCAATGTCATCCCTTCGATCATCAGCATGATTATGGTTCTGATCTATAATCTCGCTGATACATTTTTTATTGGACAGACAAAAAATGCACTGATGGTTGCTGCTGTGTCGGTCGCAACCCCAGCTTTCCTGTTATTTATGGCCGTCGGTATGTTATTCGGTATCGGCGGAACGTCCTTTATCTCCCGTATGCTTGGAGAAGGTCAGGAAGAACGCGCCAAACATGCCTCCGCATTCTGCTTCTGGACCGGGCTGGCTGTGGGAATCATATCTATGATCTTAATTGTAATTTTTGCAGAACCTGTTTGCAAAGCAATCGGTGCAAGTCCGGATACGATAGAATACGCAACCCAGTATCTCCGGATCGTCGCCATCGGAATTCCGTTTCTGATCATAAGTAACGCATTCAGTAACATCATCCGTTCCGAAGGACGCGCAAAAACCGCAATGTCCGGTATGATCATCGGAAATATGGCAAACGTAATCTTAGATCCGGTCATGATCTTGCTTCTCGGCTGGAATGTTGCCGGTGCCGCGATTGCAACCGTCATCGGAAATATTTTATCCGCGGTCTTTTATGTATCGCATCTTCTGTCAAAAAAATCACAGTTATCGATTCGGTTACAGGATTACAAAGCCGGAGACAAAATTGCGGGTTCCGTATTTGCCATTGGTATCCCGGCATCACTGAACAGCGTGCTTATGAGTGTCAGCAATATCTTCATCAATAATCTGATGGCTCACTATGGAGACATGGCAGTTGCCGGACTCGGTGTCGCCATGAAGGTTAACATGATCGTTGTCATGCTGTTGATCGGACTTGGAACCGGAATCCAGCCGTTGCTTGGCTACTGCTTCGGTGCCGGAAACCGGAAACGGTATTTTGCTGTATTGAAATTTTCCATTTTACTTGCATTCGTGTTAAGTGCAATCATGACCTGTGTCTGTTACTTTGGTGCAGACGGATTGGTCAGTGCTTTTCTGGAGGATGCCGATGCTTACGATTTTGGATTTCAGTTTTCCCGTATTTACATTTTATCCGGTCCGATCCTTGGACAGTTATTTGTATTTATCAACGCAATCCAGTCCACAGGTGCCGCACTTCCTTCCCTGATTTTGTCGATCAGCCGGCAGGGACTTTTATACTTACCAATCTTGTTTATCATCAACGCAACAACGGATTCCGCCAGACTGCTTGCATTGGCACAACCGGTCACGGATTACCTTGCAACCGCACTTGCAATCATCCTGTTCGTGATCACCTGCAAAAAATATTTTCCGAAGAAATCATCAATAGAATAAAGAAAAAAGATGCTGCAATTTCTTGCAGCATCTTTTTTCTTATGCAACACCCGGAAACTCCGTCTTCATATCTTTATTCACTTCATCAATATGTAATCCAAGATAACTGTCCGGAACTACCTCATATGCCTTCCGCATATCGTCGATACAAGCCATCATCGAAAGCGGAACTCCGATGTACATATCGTCTACGGAAATTGCCACATCACCGGTATTCAGAGAGATATTGTTACGGTCTTCCTTATACGGTGGTGCTGTCAGAAGCTTCGTTACCGCCTCACTGAAGAACGGCATGATCGCCGGAAGGGAAATATACTTATGATTCGTGATATTTACCTTAAATCCAGGCTTTAAGATACACAGCTTCTTCTTCGCCGTCTTCTCACTGGCACCTTCGACAAATGCCTTTGCAGCCCGATCCATGATCTCTGCACGCGTCTCATTTGTCGGAGACACAAACATCATGTTAAGCTCTGCCAATGTCGGACGCTTATCTGCAAATGCAACGGAGATCATCTTCTCTGGTGCATACATACCGACACCGATCAGAATGTTCTTATATACCCGCTCCATCTCCTGTTTTACAGGTACGATACGTCCATTATCAATATTTGATTCATTGTCCGCGAGCAACTTTACGATACCCTTGTACAACTCATCCACACGATCCTGTGTGATGTAATCGGATGGCAGGTACTCCTGCTGCTTTGCATCCTTTAACAGGAATCCGGTAATCCGCTTTCCATTTGCTGCGAGATCCTCCACCGCATTCTTCAGATCCTCGTTAAACTGTGCATACAGCTCTTCGAGTCGCTCTGCCTTCGCCCGCAGGAACCGGGTAATATCTCCAAACATATCCTGATCACTCATACCTTCGATCAGCATATTCCGCTGCAAGGTCAGACATTCCTTGATACAAGCATCGTAGTATCCATTCTCTGTCTCACGCTTCGCCGATGGGAACGTAAAGAACCGCTTTGCTACGATGTCCTTGATTGACTCAATAATACGACTGTATTCACCGGTTGGCTGGTACTGTTTCATGAGTCCGGAAAGCCGTTCGATATCTGCAATCATGCCACGGTCTTTCTCGCTGCTTCCGATACCACCGCAGCCAATAATATCCATCACCGCATACGGGCCTTTCTTCTGCATAAACCACTCGAGTTCCGCATTTAACGTATCAAGTACGTGATTCTTCAAAGACTTGATCATAATCGGAATGCGGTCTTTCATGGAAGCAAGCTGGCGTCCCATATTCTCGCGCAGGCCATCCTGATTTTTCTTGATCATTTTATAAACCGGTTTCTCGAACTGCCTGATTGGGATGATTCCATTTACTGAAAGCTTGATCTCATCGCCCGGTTTTCCAGTCAGGAATGCATCTAACTCTCCAAACACTTTCTGTCTCGATTCCTTTGCCTGCGGATCGTCCTCTGACAGCTCGTGCAGTTTCTTATATGCCTCTGCAAAAATCTCATACTCACAGATATTCTCAATCTGTTTGATTGGGATCTTATAATCGGATTCGTTGATAATCTTATAATAGCCGCGGTCTTCTCCGTCAAAGAATACATCACGCAGCAATTTGCCCTTCTCGCCATCGCCGCCCTGTCCGACATGCTTGACAGAAGCGAGCTTCGTCAGGAAATATGCCACATCACTATATATTACGCCATCTGGAATATAGCCCTGCTCGTCCTTCTTGCCGGATATCAGCAGACAGGCATCAAATATATTCTCACGGATTGTAAGCTTGTGTGTCGTGCTCTCAAATATATAGCGTTCATCCTTGTCCTTACTTGTAAGCCGCATATAATAATCGACTTCCTTCAAGGTTGCATAGCCATTTGCATTTAAGTTTGCAAGCAGATCCGGATTGGATACGATCTCACGCTTGCTGTAAAGCACATCTGGCATCAGCAGGCAGGCACCCACACGCACATCATTCCACTTCTTAGAACGGATGTAGGCTCGGATATTATAGGTAAGATCTGTCAGGATACCACCACTTGTACCGCCAGCGACGCCCGACACGATAATGATATCGAGCTTGCCTGACTTCGAACGGGTATGTGCCTCCTCAAGCTTATCAAACAGCAGAACACGCATATCCTCGTATGCATTTGAAAACATCAATCGTCCAATCTGACGGTTGCCCTTGGCTCCATCCGTATCAATGTTGATCTGTGGGAAGTCCTCACGCATCCAATTCGCAAGATTCGGATGCACCGGATTCTCCTTGATGCCTCTTACCAGAAGATTTTCCAGATTCGGGCGATAGATACTGATAATCTCCGTTGCATTCAGACCGATACCATCCCGGCTTGCCTCAATCATATTCTCCATGGCCGGGATATCGGAATCCACCATCAGATATTGGATGTTATCGTCCGGTGTAATCTCTCCCATCAGCATCCCCTTCATATCGCAGACAACCTGACTACCCATGCCGCCAAGTCCGATGACAAGCAGATCACCATTATAGCGCTGCTCATTATCCAGCTTCTCGAAGATACGAATGTCTTTTAACTTTGTAAATTCCTCTTTTTGTGTGTCAATTAAAATCATGTTACCTTCTCCTTTTATATCAACGCTTCTCCCAATATTGATACAACTTTAAACCCCGGATTCACAATTCATTGATTCTCTAGTTCTTGCGGAATTCTTCTAATTCCAGTCCCTCGTTATGCTCCAGCATCAGGCGGATAGACCATTCATTTGCAAACAGCAAAAGCGGATTGTCCTTCATATCCTTCACCTTCTTGCAGTCGCTGATTCTCGACAGCTTATTCAGATCTGTGGAAGGATCCTTTACCCATCGGATATAATTATATGGAAGCGGCTCTAAGCGGATGTCACATCCATATTCATTTTCCAGTCTGTATTTTAATACGTCAAACTGCAGCACACCAACCACACCGACAATAATCTCGGACATTCCAAGTGTATAATCCTGGAACATCTGGATCGCACCTTCCTGTGCAATCTGTGTAACACCCTTGATAAACTGCTTACGTTTCATCGAATCCAAGTGAACCAGTCTGCAGAAATGTTCCGGTGCAAAGGTCGGGATTCCCTCGTACTGGAATTTCTTTCCCGGCGTACATAACGTATCTCCGATAGAGAAAATACCCGGATCGAATACACCGATGACATCACCGGCATACGCCTCATCAATAACCTTACGATCCTGTGCCATGATCTGCTGTGGCTGGGATAAGCGAAGCTTTCTGCCACTCTGCACATGATAGACTTCCTTGGTCGCATCGAACTTACCGGAGCTGATCCGCATAAACGCGATACGATCGTGATGTGCCTTGTTCATGTTCGCCTGAATCTTGAACACAAAACCGGAGAATGGTTCTGTGATTGGGTCAATCAGACCTGCATCCGACATACGTGGAAGTGGACTCTGTGTCATCTTCAGGAAATGCTCCAGAAATGTCTGCACACCGAATGTCGTCAGTGCGGAACCGAAGAACACCGGAGATAACTCACCCTTGTCCACCAGCTCCTGATCAAACTCATCGCTCGCACCATCCAGAAGCTCGATCTCGTCCATCAGCTGTGCATAAAGTTCATCGCCGACAGCATCTTTTAGTGCCGGATCTGTCACATCGTAATCTGTCTCTGCCGCCGACTTCGCACCGCCAACAGACACTGCCTGAAACATCGATACTTTCTTTGTATCCCGGTCATAAACACCCTTGAAACGCTTTCCTGCACCGATTGGCCAGTTGATCGGACATGTCCGGATTCCAAGGACATTCTCGATCTCATCCAAAAGCTCAAACGAATCTCTTGCTTCAAGATCCATCTTGTTGATAAATGTAAAAATCGGAATATGGCGCATCACACAAACCTTAAACAGCTTGATTGTCTGCGCCTCTACACCCTTTGATGCGTCGATTACCATGACCGCGGAATCTGCCGCCATCAAAGTACGATAGGTATCCTCCGAGAAATCCTGATGTCCCGGTGTATCCAGAATATTGATACAATATCCGTCATAATTAAACTGCAACACGGATGAGGTAACGGAAATACCTCTCTCCTTCTCAATCTCCATCCAATCGGAAACTGCGTATTTGGAATTTGCTTTTCCCTTTACCGAACCGGCTGTATTGATCGCACCTCCATAGAGCAGAAACTTCTCTGTCAAAGTCGTCTTACCGGCATCCGGGTGGGATATGATCGCAAATGTTCTTCTCTTCTTAATCTCTTCTTCTAATGATGCTCCCATCTGTTCCTCCACCTTTAAACTCACTTCATGTTATTATAGCATTTTAGAGATGGCTTTCAAAGTCTATTCTGAAAGATTTTTCAACTTATTTTGCTTTTTTGCATAAAAATACAGCTCCTGATTGTACGAATTGCACACACCGAACTCCATACATGGACAATATACCGTCTCACAGGCATCGATCAATGCCTTTGCCTGCGCAAGCATCGTATCCTCCGGCATTGCAAAGGCCGGGATTTCCAGTACCTTCTCACAGAGCGCCTTCGCAACCGGATACTCCCGGTCATGCACAGGTAAAATCCCCGCTGCACATGGGATACCCTGCCGCTGCAGTTTCCGGTATAGCGGGATTCCGTATCCACCTCCACCGATCACAAAGGTATGGACATCCCCGGTTGGCTTCGGAAATTCCACACTACCATACGCCGCATCATAGACGCCATCCTGCATCGCATAGAGTTCCTGTATATATTCGGTCGTCATCACCTCTTCCGGCGTGCCGACCCGATCGACACGATGTTCCTTCACACAGACAACCTGATCTGAGATCTTCTGTGCCAGATCAATCTCGTGCAGGGACATCACAACTGCCATCTGCCTTTTTCTTGCAAGCGACCGCAACAGCCACAGGAAATCCGTCTTATAGCGGATATCCAGATACGAGGTTGGTTCGTCCAACACTAAGATCTCCGGTTCCTGGCAGATTGCTCTCGCCAGCATCACACGCTGGCGCTGTCCATCGCTGATCCTCTCAAAATCCTGATCCCGAAGCGCTTCCACCTGCACCTGCCGCATCGCTTCTTCGATTTTTTCTTCATCTTCTTTTTGCAGCATCCCCATCTTCCCGGTATACGGATACCGACCGGTCGCCACGACATCATAACAGGTATATCGTTCCGGATGAATCCGCTCTGTCATCACGATTGCCATCTTCTTCGCCAGCTCCTTCGGTGCATAAGAAGACAACTCTTTCCCATCAATGCTGACTGTTCCTGCAATCAGGGATAACTGCCGGATGATACTTTTCAGAATCGTCGATTTGCCCACGCCGTTTGGTCCGATCAGGGTAAGAATCTCTCCTTTTTTCACATGAAGATTCACATGGTCTATGAGCGTCCGCTTCTGATAGCCTACACTCGCCTCTTCCGTAACCATATAATCATCATCACTGTGCATAGCCATGTCTGCGCCCCCTCTCCTTCACCATCATGTAAATTACAACCGGTGCTAAAAATACCGCTGTCACAGAGCTGATGGAAAGCTCGACCGGAGCAAAGATTGTCCGTGCCAGCAAATCACAGAGCACGCAGAACACACCGCCTCCGAGAAAACTGACCGGAATCATCACGATCGGCTTTGTCGTTTTTACTACACTCTTTACAAGGTGTGGCACCGCGATTCCGACAAACGAAATCGGTCCTGCGAATGCCGTCACACAGGCGGATAATAAGCTGGATAATAAAATCAGCATCACACGAAGCGGGCGGATCGATACACCGACATTTTGCGCATAGCTTTCTCCCATCTGATATGCTCCGATCGGCTTAGATAGCAGAAAAGAACCAGCCACCGCCACTACAACAACAATTGTCATGATCTTTACGTGCGCCATGGATATTCCGGCGAAGCTTCCAAGCGACCAGTTATGCAGATTCACGATATTCGAATCATCTGCAAAGGTCACAGCAATATCCGTGATTGCCGAACAGATATAACCGATCATCACGCCACATACAACCAGCATAGACATTTCCTGCACCTTCTTTGATACCGCCAATACGAAAAGCATCGAAAGGAGCGATCCGATCAATGCCATCGCGATCATAAACCACGAACTCATTGTAATACCATGTGAGACACCTACGATCATCGCAAGTGCAACAACCAGCTTCGCCCCGGAAGAGATTCCGAGCACAAACGGACCTGCAATCGGATTTCTAAAAAATGTCTGCAGCAAAAATCCCGATACCGCAAGTGCACCTCCTAAGATTGCTGCCGCAAGCACACGCGGCAGACGGATGGAAAGAATAATCTGCATCGCTTTCGCATCGGTTCCGTGTCCGGTTAATACGGAGAATACCTGCCGCGGGGCGATCGATACACTGCCGATATAAAGTGATAGCAGAATTGCACCAAGCAGCAGCGTAAATAATACGATATATGTAATTATGATTCGCGTCTTTTTTGTCTTCATCTTTATTCCATTTCACAATTCATATAGTACATGTTCCATGCACCGATTTCACGATTCCGCTTATTCCTCTGTCAGCTTATAAAAATAATCGCTCTTTATCTCCTGTCCGGTAAATATCGCATGCATATCCGCAATCATCGTACCATATCCGGTCGTCTCCTGAAACATATTTTTTCCGGTTCCGTACACATGTCCTTCCTTAACGGCTTTAAAATCCGCAAATAGTGCATTCTTCTGCAAAAGTTCTGATACGCACGTAAGCTCACTGTCAATTGTGCTGTTGTAGATGATATAGTCCGCATCCTTCGCCTGCTCATAGAATGTTTCCATCTGGATCGTCATAGTCGAAAGTGCATTTTCCTCGTCCGAATCATCGAACGTAATACAGGTTCCTCCGGCGAGTTCGATCATCTTCGATACATAATCACCGGACTTACGCACATTGACACCACCGTTTGTCGTCACGTAGAAAAATGCAACGGTTTTTCCGGTCGGAGTCTCGTTCAGAACGTCTGCGGTCTTCGCCGTCTCTGTCTCAAATAACTGCTCTGCAGCATCCTCCGCATCGAACAACGCCCCATAGAATTTCACCCATTCCAATCTGCCAAGCGGATGTGTCTCATAGCTTGAATGTTCCACGATCACTGGGATTCCACACGCCTCTAACTGCTCCTTTACCTCCGGATTGTGCAAGATCATCGTCGACTCAATAGCAAGATCACAATCCCCGGCAAGCATCTGCTCTACATCCGGCGCATTGTATTTGCCTGCGTAGGCAAGCGTCTTTGCCTGCATCGCCTGCTTTGCCTCCGGGATATACCAGCCATCTTCCTTCGTGCCTGAGAAGGAAAGGTTGTTAAGACGTCCAATCTTCACAATGAAGTCCATGCCGGACGTTGCAGCCAGATATGCATGCTTCGGTGTTCCATCAATCACTGTAATATCCGAAGGAAGTCCCTCCGGTACATTCTTCCCATCCGGCACAAGCAGGTAATCACCGATATCAGAAACGGAAATAAGTTTATACCCTCCCGTATAATAATCCACGGAAAACTGTGTCGCATAGCTTAAATCCATACTATTTTCTATTTTCAAGTTATCCCAGCGGATATCTGCATCCGATGCAGATGCATCTGTCACTTTTTCTTTTGTTCCTGCATCCTCTGTATATGCAACATTCCCCTGTGTTGCACAAGCACAGGGGAACGTACATAACAGGGCGAACAGGAGTAAAAAAAGAATTCTTCTTCCTCGTCTCAAATTCAACACCCTTACTTTATTGTTTTAGAATCAAAATATAATGTATAGTCGATCTCATGTGGCGTACTCATCGCCGTCGTATCCGCTGAAATCGGCATATTGTAGTCAAATCCGGTAACCGGAATCTCAAATGTAGAATTTCCTTCCGTATTGACCGGCAGATACTTCTCCTCACCGACAATCACATAATCATAGTTTGAAGAACTCATGATAATCGTTGCAGTCGCGATTCCATTTTCCACCTTGATTTTCGTCGGGCTTTCCACCGTTGCACGGCCGGAGCCTCCGGACAGGGTTACCTCAACCGTATATTCACCATCGGCGATTCCTAAATCCTCTGCCGTTTTCATCGACGGATTATCTATGGCATCAGCCGGAAGTGAATCGGAACGGAATACCAGCGTCCGCTCATACCATTTTTCTTTTTTGTTGCTGAATGCGGCACAAGCAATGCCCTCATCCAGCGCATCCACAGGAACTGTAAATGTATGCGCACCATCTGCATCCTCTACATATGGGATATACTCTGACTCATCTGCAGCAACCGCCTCTTCGCCGGTACCCATATACAGATACCGATAGCCTTTTCCTCCCATCGTCATAACGGCGGTCATCTTGCCGTCTGCTACCGTGAGCTTGCAGGCAGTAATGTTGAACATCGAAGAACTTGAATCAACCTCGATGTCATATTCACCATCTGCGACATTCTCTGCCGGAATCGGAACCATCCAATCCTCTACCACGTCACTTGCCGATGCCAGATCCGAACCGGTTGCAATCTGTGCATCTGCTTCGGTTGCCTGCTCTGTTGTCACGGCTTCCGTCGTAGCCGCGGCAGTTGTCTCCTGTGTTGTTGTATCATTTTTTCCGCATCCTGCAAGCAGGCAGGCAAGTACCACGCCTGCTGCAAGACTTACATTCCATTTCTTCACGATTCATTCCTCGCGTTTTTTATTCTATTATTTGTTTAATTTGTCAATAGCTGCCTGTGCATGCTTTACAAAGATATCCTGAATTGCCGGAAGCTCACCAAGACCACGAACGAGACATGTTACATCATAACCTGCATCCTCGAATGTTGTCTTCCAGGAACCTTCCTCATCACCAGCCATATCGTTGTTTGCATGGTCACCGGCTACGATCATCAAAGGCTCAAGAACAACCTTCTTGTAATCGCCTGCCTGTACCTTCGCAAGTACATCATCCACAGAAGGAGTTGCCTCAACCGTACCTACGAAATAGTTCTCAAATCCGGCGTCTGTCAGCTTATCCTGCATCTTCTGGTATACTTCGTTGCTGTCTGCCTCTGTACCATGTCCCATGAAGCAGATGGCTGTCTCACCATCATCATACTCAGCTGTTGCATCTGTGATAGCCTTCACAACCTCATCGAAGTCCTCATCACTTGTAAGAAGCGGATCACCGATTACAACCTGATCAAACGCATCTGCATAATCGCCTACTTCATTTACAACATCTGTATATTCCAGACCATTCATCAGATGTGTCGGCTGGATTACAAGATTTTTGACTCCGTTATCAACCGCACGGTCAAGTGCTTCTGCCATATTATCAATGGCAATGCCATCTCTTCTCTTTACATGATCAATGATGATCTGGCTTGTAAAGCCTCTTCTGACGGAATAATCTTTACCGAATTCTTCATCAAGCTTATCCTCGATTGCACCGATCGTCAGACGACGGCTGTCGTTAAAGCTTGTACCAAAGCTTACAACAAGCAGTTCGTTGTCGCCGATTTCATCCTGATTACGAACATTATCCAATGATGCATCTCCTGTCTCATAATTCTCATCGTCCTCTGCCTCAGATGCAGTTGCATCTGCAACCGTTGCCTCTGTTGTCGTTGCAGCTTCTGTAGTTGCCTCTGTGGTTGCTTCCGTCGTTGCCTCAGTTGTCTCTGTCTTCTTGTCTCCACATCCTGCAAGCAGAGTTGCTGCCATACATGCTGTAAGGAGTGCTACGCTTAATTTCGATTTCTTCATTTTTTCTGTACCTCTTTCCTTTTGTTTTTTATCCAGTCACTTGTTAAGAATCAATTCAGACGCACAGAAAAAAGCCGCCAGCGAAATCACAAACTGACGGAGTAACGGGCCATAGAACTTAATCTACAACGGTACGACCAATTACTCGTGATCTGGAAATTCTTCCTGTACCAATACACGGCAGGTTTCCTGACTTACCGATCCTCATACACATTCCCCTTCCCAGCCTTGCGGCCAGTGGTTATCTTCCGATATCGAATGTATACTCCCGGCTTACAGTGACGAGATCGTGCAGGACTTCCACCTGCTTCCCTTTTAACACATGTCTGCTTTTCAAAAGTAAAAAAAGCTCCACGGCACCGTATATTATGAATTCAATTCGTCGCAATAATAACACACGCACACGAAATGTACAAGTACAAATTTCATGTGCGTGATATATTTAAACTATGCTATTCATATCTTTTAACTATTTTTAAGCAGATCCTGCAGCCTCTTCTCATAGACATAACAGTGTCCATGCGCCTCGATTGCCTTCTCATAGGCTTCAATGGCCATCTCCCGCTCTCCCATTACTTCATACAGGATTCCAAGCTCATAATAGCCATCCTCACAGCCATGGTATCCACAGCTTGAACAAAGCTTCATCGTAACTGCCTGTTTCAAATATTTCTCCGCATCTGCATAATCACCGATCACCCGGCAGTACCTTGCAAGCTTAATATAATCAAGCGGTGTCTTCCGGTCTTCCTCCGGTATCACTGCCCTGTTTAAATACTCTGCATACTCGGACTTAATCTCCCCATCCCGCAGATAAAGTGCTTCCAGCAGCTCCCCATAATAATTGATGGTTTTATTTAAGTTAACCGCCTTTTTGTATGCATCGACTGCTTCCGCATATCTGCCACTCATGATAAGCACTCTGCCGTACTTGCTGTAAATGCTTGTATTATCCGGCTTTAACTTTATACCGAGCTGATACATCTGATCCATCATCAGAGTATCGTCCTCTTCCCCGGCAAGCTCCATCAGAAGACTTGCGCAGTCAAACCGCAGATTTTCATCCGTGCCTTCCTCCGCATAGCTTTCCAGCAGCTGCTCTGCCTCCGGATAGCGGTCTGCTCGTGTGAGTGCGAGACCTGCCTCGATACGAAGCTGCGGGTCCACATCGTCCCCGTATTTATAAATCGCATCCATCAGAATCTGACACCCTTCCGTAATCCTGTTCAAGCAGAGCAGCACACGGGTTTTGAAGCGGATGACCTCTGTTTTTCTCTGTATATCCCGGTCTGACCTCTCCGGTGCGATTGCAAGTGCCTGTTCAAAATTTTCTAACGCATTCCCGTAATCCCGCCGCTCCCAGTAGATAAATCCGAGATTCGTATAATATGCCGCATGTGGCCGTACCTTAATCTGATCCTCATATGCCTTGATTGCAAGCTCCGTCTCACGAACCTTCCGATACATATATCCCAGATATCCAAACACATCTGGATTTTTCGGATTGATAGACGCAACCTTCTTATATACCGCAATGGACTCCTCATTTCGGTTTGCTTCATCATAGAGATCTGCCAGCTCTAACAACAGATCTTCATAATTCGGCAGATCGGATTCATCCGCCTTGTAATTTGCTTCCACCTTCTCCAAAAGCTTCAACGCTTCCTCTGATTTTTCCTGTGCACGAAGGCTTAATGCCTCATAATAATCCATCGCATCGCTCTCCGGACGGAACTCCCGGTACTGTGCCATTACATTTTCGGCATCCTCATACTGTTCTGCCTGCTGGAAGGTCAGTATCTCCTGTATGTACGGCTCCACACCATATGGATAGATCCGTATTGCCTTTTCTGCCGAGTAGATACATTCCTGCAGATAATCTAACATATAACAGCATTTTGCCCGGTAGCAATGCGCCCAGTATTCATCCTCATAGACCATAGATTCATAATCAATATGCTCTAACATCGCATCGCACGCCTTCATGCAGTTTCCATACTCCCGCAGTTCATAGAGAATCCGGAGATTCAAGATGAGCCCGGTGATCTGTTCCTCATGCTCTGTCTCGACCGGAAGCTGTATATATTCCTTCGCTTTCTCGTACTCTTTCAAGTTATAGTAACAGTTTGCAATCAGCGTATGTGCATACGGATACCGTTTTCTGCGCTTGTTCTGTTCCTCTGTATAGCCGCCTTCTTCCGGCTGTATATCCTCAATTGCTTTCTTCCATTTTAAGAACAATGGCAGTGCCTTCTCCGTCTGTCCGGTTGCCAGATAACATCTGCCCTTCGCATTACAATATGTGAAGATCTCATCGCCCTCCGGCTCAAATGTATCGAACACCTCCAACGCTTCCGGCTCCCGCTGATTCTGATAATAGCACCATGCCAGATCTAACTTTTTCTGATGATCTTCCGGATGCTTGTCCACATCCTGCTTCCATTTGTCAATGATTGCTTCATTTACCTGCTGCAGCCGGGTAAGGTACGCCATATCCCCATAATTGTTATGCATCAGCTCCTCGAAGATATCCTTTGCCTTCTCCAGATCCCCCATCGCATAATATATATCCCCTAAGCAATACTGTGCGTCTTCATAATCCGGATTCTCCGCAAGAATCTCTTCTGCGGTCTGCTTCGCCTCCTCATATCGTTCCAGACGGTACAACATCTCGCTCTTGATAAACTGCGTCATCTCGTCCTTTGGGTATCGCTCAAGGTTCGCATTGATCCTGCTTAAAAGCGCCTCATATACAGCCTCCGCTTCCGCTCTTGGAAGTGGCTGTTCCGCATCCTTTTCCTGAAAACGCGTATCCTTCATCTGCACATAGATCTCCAGCACATCGCCATGTGGATGTGTAAGCGGCAATCTTTTCAGTCGTTCTAATTCCTTGTGGAGCGCCGCCCGGTTCTCCGGTGTCGGCTCATCCTGCTTGTCCATCCGTTCAATCTTCATATACTGCTCAATATAGTCATCGGCATATGTATAATCTCCGGTCAGATATTCATAAGCAAAGCTGTCCTGCTTCCGCGCCGCTACCCCAAGAATATAGGAAATATAATCCTCCGGGAATTTCACCAGCAGGTCTTCTTTGCGCAGGGCGATATCAAACCGGTCCACAATCTCACGAAAAACCGCATCCGGCATCCGGTAATGATCCATCAAAAATACAAGCAGCTCCTCCAATGCTTCTGCCTCTGTGTCAAGCGATACAAATGCATCCTCACGAAAAAGCTCTCTCCACGCATCCACACGGATACGGTTCGGATAATCGTTGTATAGTTGTTCTAATTTATCGGTAAGCTCCGTCCTCGGCGGCTGTAAGCCTTCCGAAGCTTCGTCATCCATATCCTCCGGCAGCGCCTCCTGCCTGTCACAGCTTGCAATCGCCTCCTCATAGGCATTCCGAAGCTCCATAAAACCATCTGCATCCTCCTCCGGATTCACAGACTTTAACTGCTCGCGATACGCCTGCTTGATTGCATCTTTATCGTCTGTCTGCCCGATTCCAAGTATCGTCCATATGTTCATAACCCCTGCCCTTGTACCTTTCTTTGTATTTTATCTCCATCCAGTTTGTGCATAATTTGCACAAACTGATATTCCCACATAAAATAAACTTGTGCAAAAAATGCACAAGTTCATTTTAACAAATGCCATATAAGAATACAATGATTTTACTTATTTCCAATTAGAAAACGCACTCTCATAATTGCTCAGATATGTATACGGAATCTGGATCTCATCATCCGTCTGTGTATAATCAGAGGAAGAAATCGGAATAGGATTGCAACCGCCGCTGCTTTCGCCGATCTGATCAATCGTAAACTGGTTTCCACAGTTCTGACAGACAAGTTTATCGCCTTCCTGCTTGTAATAACCTCTGCCGGAAGAATAGCATACCTGACAGGTATTATATGCCAGCCGGATTGTTCCATTTGCATCCTTTGCTGCCATCACCTCCATCGATACCCCATCTAATTCTACCTGATAAAACTGCACCGTCTCAGACAGATCCGCCATCGGAATCACAAGCATATCCGAAACAGAATCTTCATCCTGTGCCTCTGTATCCGCACTCTGTGTATCTTCTATCTGTTGTGTCGTTTCTACTGAAGCCGCCTGTGTATCACCTGCGTTATCCGCTTTTTTCTCTGTACTTCCACAGCCAGCCAGTACCACCATGCTCATAACTGTCATCCAAATTAAAAATCTTTTTCTCATTGTCTCACATCTCCTATTCCACAATTATATTTGCTTTGATCATGCCCATCCAGCATGTATATTCATAAACGCCTCGTTCCTCCGGCTCAAATGTAATAACATTTTCTCCCTCGGTAAATTCATGTTCAACCGGTAACGAACGACTGATAATCTTATAATTACAACCATTAATGCTTCCCTCCGGTGCATCAATCATCCACTCTACCGGCATACCTGCCTGCACCGTAATATCCGGATATTTGCCGGAAGATAGCTCGCTGTGTACATATTGCACACCATCCTTTATATATGCCTGATTCTCTACCTGCTTTGTCCGTAACGATATATTTCCTATGTAACAGGCAAGTAAAAACAGCACACTCATGAGCGCGCCAACCCAGCCATGTGCTTTCCTTTGCATTGGCAGATTCCACCAGATTCCAAACAGGCATACCGCTCCTATAATTCCGATCATCCAGACGTCGGAGATATAACCCGATAAAGCGGCGCCCTGTGACAGCATGGCAAATCCCATAACCGCAACAACCACGGCACCTGCGTCTGTAAGCTGCTTTGCATATTTCCGCCCGATACCCGCAAGCAACGTTCCAACTCCCAGCATCATCGGCACTGTGCCGACCGCGAAAAAGAACATGGACAGTGCTCCCACGAGCACATTTCCTGTTGCAAGTGCAACCATCCACATGGCCTGCAAAGGTCCACACGGCATCAGACTGTTTACCATACCCACGAAAAATGGCGCACGATTTCCTTTTGCAAATAAACGATATATCCCTCTCGGCAATGGAATCCGAAGTCTCCGAAGTGCCGGAAATAAACCAATCAGATTTCCGGCACTGACGATCATGCAGATACCTACCACTGCCTTAAATACGCCCTGCCATAGCGTATTCTGGTTCACGGTATGTCCAATCAATGAAGACAATCCGCCAAGCACTGCACCTACGAACGTATATCCTAAGATCCGTCCCAGATTATATGCAAGACTCGTCCGAACCGCCGCATGTTTTTTGTGCGTTTCGTCCGCAGTTCCAATACATTGTGAAAGCTGTATTCCTCCACACATCGCAATGCAATGAAAAGACGTAAGCACACCAACTACAAACAACATTCCGTAGCCCATATGCTGATCTGCAAGCTTCGATGGTACAAGCAGATTTAATATTCCGAATCGCTCCAGCAGCACATATAAAACAAACGTGATAAGAAGAACAATTGCGGTCTTCCACGCCAGCGTTTTTTTCCTTGTTTTGCGTGTCACTACCTGATATCCAAGTGAAGTCACGCAAGTCCCAATCTGATCGATACGGCAGACATTCTCGTCATATTCAACATCTGCCTGTCCCGTCTTATAATCTACCGATACACGCCGTACACCATCCAAAGCTGCAATTCCTGCCTGAATTCGGTTCTGACAGTTGATGCAGGTCATCCCAGTGATTTCTATGAAGTCCTGTTTCATCCTATAATGCCTTTCAAATTCTTAAATTCAAACAGAGACAAGTTGCGCTCTGCGCATCTTGCTCTGATTAGCGGTCGTCAAATGCACCGCATAAATGCGTGCATTTTCCTTGTCGCCATAACAAATAAAACGAGGTTTTACAGCTCCTCGTTTTATTTCCTACTATTCCAATCGGTTTAATTATATATAAGAAATCTGAAATGTCAAGAAAGAAAGTGTGTAGATTTTGTTAATTATTGCTTAATTATTTTCTTCAAAAAATGCGCCTTTACACAGGCTTTTAAGTTCATATACGCCTGCTTTTTCTCCATAGCAAGCCGCTTTTCTTCCTCTGTGCTGGTTACGCTTGCCGCATAGCACCCGGCAAATACACCACTGTCGATACACGCTTGTACATCTGCACCGAAACACCCGGCAAATGCATATACAGGAACGGAATATAACTTTGCGATCCGCGCTACACCGATCGGTGTCTTCCCCATCAGCGTCTGCGCATCGAATCTGCCCTCTCCGGTGATAACTGCGTCTGCTGTTTTGATTGCCTGCGCGATCTGTATCTCATCTAATACGATGTCAATGCCCGGCTTTAAGGCTGCATGTAAGAACATCAGACACGCATACCCTAATCCACCAGCCGCACCTGCACCGGGTGTCATGCGGTTTTTGACTTGACTCTGCCTGTCGTTTTTTTCAACGTTCTTGTCTGCTTCATCATAACCGGTCAGCTGATTTTCCATCAGAGTAGGATTTTTCCGGTACATATCTTCCACAATATCTGCATACCGGTTCATCGCCGCATCCATTGCCTGTACCATCTTCGCATCCGCACCCTTTTGTGGCGCAAAGACGGCACTGCATCCCTGTGCACCGACCAGTGGATTCGTCACATCGCACGCAATCTGAAATGTACACGAAGCAAGCTCCGGCATTACATCCTCTGTTGTAATCGACCGCACCTGCGCCAGTCCCTCCGCGCCATAGTCAACTTCTCTTCCTATCGCATCCAAGAAATGATATCCAAGCGCCTGCAGCATTCCGATCCCTGCATCATTTGTTGCACTTCCACCGATTCCAAGGATAAATTTCCGACAGCCACATGTAATGGCATCGCGAATCATCTCGCCAACCCCATAGGTCGTCGTATGCATCGGATTTCTTCTTTCTTCCGGGACAAACGGTAATCCGGCTGCCTGCGCCATCTCCAAAACTGCAGTCCTTTCTCCTGCCTGTCCATAGATTGTGTATCTCGCTGAAACTTCTGTTCCAATTGGTCCGGTCACAGAGATTGTCCGCGTCTGCACATGTTCCTTTCCGAAGGTAAGTGCTTCCACCGTGCCTTCGCCGCCATCGGCAACCGGGAATATCTGTACATCAACGTCCGGGTACTGCTCTAAGATTCCATCTCGGACCGCATTTCCAGCTTCCAGCGAAGTAAGACTTCCCTTGAACGAATCCATCGCAACGACGATTTTTTTCTGACTTTTACTTTTGTTAAAATGATTTACCATAATTTATTTTCCCCTCTGTCAACTGCAATTACCTACTTCACATTTTATCACATATCTGCTATGATGAACTACAGATTTATTGGATGTATTTGTAAGATTGGATGGGACTTATATGAACTGTCAAAAATCATATCGCAGATTGCTTAATTTCATTATTTCCATCGTAATTCTGTTTTCTGGTCTGTACTTTAACCAGACGGAAGCAGATGCTTTTTTTGATGCGGCAAAACCTACCGCCCAGTCGACGGTCAGTGGTGTTGAGCTTCCAATCTCTGCGAATACACAGATCAATACAAGCGAGCTTCTCCTTGCTTCGAGAACCTCTTATATAAAAGAAGTAAAACAGGGACCTGCACAGGCGGAAACATCTGTCCGTTTTATCGCAGCACTGCCAGATACACGGGAGCTTTCTTCCTCCCGCTATGCTATCTTTTCAGAACCGATTCTGTCGAAAACAATTATCAGTCAACAGAAGATCCTATGCTATATCCATGCACAGGACGGAAAAAAATCCAACCATTTTTCAGTTTAATCAAGACTAAACGTGGGACTATGGATGCACATAGTTTTCTTTGCGTACTTAAAAATTGAAAAATGGAGGACTTAATCTATGTTTATGAATATTCTTGTTGGTATTATGGCTGCAATTGCAATTCTCGCCGGAGTCTGGGGCTTCTGGGTGGATCACAGAAAGGATAAGAATCTAACAGATGAAACATCTGCTGCAGGCAACGCAGATACAAGCAGCAAAAACTAAACGAAGCAACACGAAATGCCGGGACAGACATCCCGGCATTTTCTTAACTGTTGTAGTGTCATCGTTTACTCCCCTTTCTCTTCCTCCACTGCCTGCAATATCATGTTCTTAAGCTGTCTTGCGGCAGCGCTGAGTGGATGTTGGTTATCCAATACCATACAGATCTCACGTTTCGGAATTTCTTCTTTTAACGGAATCTGCACGATTTCTCTTTCCATTATAGATTCTCTTGCCATCGCTTTTGGAACGAATGCAAGTCCAAGTTCATGCCGTACCAGCGGCAGGATCTGATCGGTCGTTGCAACCTCCGTATCCGGGGACAGTTCCAGTCCATATGATAAAAACAACTGATTATAAAATTGAAATGTCATCGTCTCACGTCCAAGACATATCAGCGGATAATTTTTTAATTCCCACAGCGATATCTCCTGGCTTCCAAGTGCCATGAACGTTCTTCCTCCGACTAATACCTCCTGAAAAGACTCCAATACAATCTCCTTGAGCGGGGCTTCCACCGCCGCCGGGGTTGACACGACCGCAAAATCAATCATTCCACTTTTCACTGCCTCGATTGCCTGTGGAGTTGAGTGATTATAGATTTTCAGACGTATACCCGGATATTTCATATGAAACTCTTTCAGCTTATCCAGCAGATAGATATTCAAGGCGGTTTCACTCGCGCCGATTGCAATACTTCCATGTGTCAGTCCCGTACTGTCGGTCAGCTCCTCCTCTGCCGCCCATAACTGCTGCATTGCCGCAGATACATGCGTATACAGACGCTGTCCCTCCGGCGTCAACTGCACACCACGGTTCGTTCTCACAAACAGTGTACTATGAATCTGCTGTTCTAAGCTATTCATCGCACGTGTGATATTCGGCTGGCTGTTTCCCAATACACGGGCCGCTTTTGTAAAATTCTCATATTTTGCCACATAATAAAAGATTTTGTAATATTCAAAATTTACGTTCATGCCTCTCCTCATCCTGATATATCAAAGTAATATTTTTGATATATCAATTATACTTTTTACTTATTTCTGTATGCATAGTATAATCTGTCCGAAAAGAAAAAGCAAGAAGGGATGTGCATATTATGAAAAATACAACGATGTTTCCAAGAGAAGAACATGCAGATGTTTTGTTCCAGAAAATATTAAATGATCCATGGGCATGTGAAAAACTGCAGGAGACCTTTTGTAATTCTCTCGCGCTGAATGACGATACAGATAATTCCCCTTCTGCATCCACATTTGCCAATGTCCTGTTTGATGCATACCACAACCGGGATTTGTCTGCATTTCTGATGGTAATCTGTCAGAATACACTGTTTGATCTGCTGCGGAATTCTTATCTGATTCCATACCGGTTCAATGCTGATGGGAAGCAAAACCCGATTATCATGACAGATACAGATGGAAATCTGTTACCCGAATATAAAAAAACAGTTCATGAGAAAGAATATCATCATTTTCAGAACGTATGCAAAGAAATCGGTTCAACACAAAATATGTTCTTAGCACAGGCTTATCGGTACAGCCACGCATATGCATCTGATTCTATGGACCTCAAGCAGAAAAATCTGGAATCCTGCACCGGCGTTCTCCTGATCCGCGAGCTTCCGGACACGATCAAGCAAAAAGAAACCGAAGCAGAAGCCTATTCCGCAGTCTGGGATCTGATGGTAAAGCTGGAGAAGGAACTCCCGATGGCATTTGTATTTTACGGACAGGATACTCTGCTCGAACACAATGAGCGGTTTGATGAGCTTGGAATCTTCCTGCCAAATTCCGTTTTTTTGAATAATCTGAAACGGCATATTACAAAAGCAGAGGCGATATTATATGAAGAAGAACACTGATTCGATATCAACTTCCTATGTTGATATTATGGAAAAAAATCATATGGAAATCCCCTGGCATGATTATACCGGCGATGACAGCAACGTGCTGATCTCCGATGCGGAATTGATTGAAAAAGCATCCGTCATCGGACGTGTCGGTCTGATTCTGCTTTCCTGCGGAACAGGAGCATGGCGTGTCCGCACATCCATGAATAAGCTTTCCAAAGAACTTGGCGTAACATGCACGGTCGATGTCGGTCTGATGTCCATTGAGTTTAACTGTTTTAATGGAAATGATTGTGTGTCCCAATCCTTAAGTATTGCAAATACAGGCGTAAACACATCCAAGCTTTACCGAATGGAGCGTTTCGTCGACAGCTTTCCGAATATCGAAGCCCATCTGACCGGTGAAGAAATCCATAAAAGGCTTGATGAAATCGAGAGAATCCATGCGCTTTACTCTCCTGTCAAATTAGGACTGGCGGCAGCACTCGCCTGCTGTGCATTTACATTTCTGCTCGGCGGCGGTCCCGTGGAAATGATTCTTGCATTTATTGCTGCAGGTGTTGGCAATATCATACGAACAAAACTGATCAAGCATCATTTTACCTTATTTCTAAACATTGCTGCTTCTATCTCGGCTGCCTGTCTGATCTACACGATCTGTCTAAAGCTTGCCGAAATGCTGTTCCATGTAGCCGCGGTGAACGAAGCGGGTTATATATGCTCTATCCTGTTTATCATCCCAGGATTTCCATTTATTACAAGCGGCATTGACCTTGCAAAGCTGGATCTCCGTTCCGGACTGGAACGACTGACTTATTCCATTATTATCGTTTTGGTTGCAACCATGTCTGCATGGATCATGGCTTTGTTGTTACATTTACAGCCACTGTCTTTTGCAGACATGCATATCAATGTATGGGTACATTTTATACTCCGGATAATTACAAGCTTCTGTGGTGTATTCGGATTTTCCCTGATGTTCAACAGTTCTGTTTCAATGGCATGTACGGCTGCAATGATTGGTGCTGTCGCAAATACACTCCGTCTGGAGCTCGTAGACCATTGTGGAATTCCTGCCGCTGTAGCTGCATTTCTTGGGGCACTGACAGCAGGACTTCTTGCATCCTTTATAAAACAGAATCATGGATATCCAAGAATTTCACTTACGGTTCCTTCCATCGTTATTATGGTTCCGGGACTTTACTTATATCGTGCAATTTATAACTTTGGCATTATGTCTCTTACCGAAGCGGTCTCGTGGTTTACATCTGCAATCATGATTATCATTGCACTTCCACTCGGTCTGATCTTTGCAAGAATTCTGACTGACCGTACATTCCGGTACTGCACATAACACAAATTACCTTACCAAACAAAGGAGGACAAACAAATGCTTACAGCCGTAACAGGTATCAACTGGGGTGACGAAGGAAAAGGTCGTGTCATCGATCTATTAGCAGAGCAGGCGGATATCGTCGTCCGCTATCAAGGCGGAAATAACGCCGGTCACACCGTCGTTGTTGGTCGTGATAAATATGTATTAAATCTGCTTCCATCCGGGATTCTGCATCCGGATGTCACATGTGTTTTAGGGGATGGAATGGTCATTGACTTAGAGCATCTCACGAAGGAAATCGAGGCTCTGCGAGGAAAAGGTATTCCTATCACACCAGAAAATCTAAAGCTTTCCAAGCGTGCCACGATCTCTATGCCTTGGCACCGGGTGCAGGATGAACTAGAAGAAGCCCGGCTGGAAAAGGATGGTTCCGCCTTCGGTTCCACACGTCGCGGTATCGCCTATGCTTACAGCGACAAATATAGAAAGAAAACGCTCCGGCTTGGTGATCTGCTTCATCTGAACGAGGGCTATATACACAACCGGCTGCACATGATGCTGGATGCCAAAAACATGGAGCTTTCCGGCTGTTATCATCAGGAGCCAATGTCCTATCCGGCACTGCTCTCCTGGTGTGAGAAACAGGCGGCAGCATTCTCCGCATATATCTGCGATACCGGCGCATTCTTAAGAAATGCCCTAGCAGACCATAAAAAAGTGCTTTTGGAGGCACAGCTTGGTGCCATGCGTGATATTGACTATGGCATATTCCCATATACATCCAGCTCATCCACGATCTCAGCCTATGGTCCGATCGGTGCCGGAATCCCCGGTGCTCCGCTCTCCCATGTCGTCGGTGTTCTGAAAGCATACTCGACCTGTGTCGGTGCCGGTCCATTTACCGCAGAGAAAGCAATGTCCGAATCATGGAAAGATGATCTTCGCCGTGCCGGCAATGAATACGGTGCTGCAACCGGACGTCCAAGACGTGTTGGTCCTTTTGATGCCGTTGCCAGCCGTTACGGACTCCAATGTCAGAACGCAGACCGGATTGCCCTGACAAAACTGGATGTATTAAGCTCCATGAAGGAAATTCCGATTATCACAGAATACCTGCAGCACACGAAACATATTATGGATTTTGACCCAACAGATAATATGGATAATCTCCTGCCTGTCATCGATATCGTTCCTGGCTGGCAACAGGATATCTCGCATTGCCGTTCTTATGATGAACTGCCGGACAATGCAAAACGATATATAGAAACGATTGAAAAACTGCTTGATCACGAGATACAATTTATCTCAGTCGGTGCGGAACGAAATCAATACCTGACAAAAGGGGAATGGCTGTAAAGCCACTCCCCTTTGTTATGTGTACATCTTCACTCTTCTCTGATACTCTGCATACGTGAGCGGTGCTTTCTCACTCAGTATCTTTGATTTAATCACAGTTCCGATAAATAACGTATGGGAACCACAAGATATCTTCTCTGTCACCGTCGCTCCAAGCATCGCCACGCTCTGCCATCCGAGATACGGGATTCCCTGTTCATTGACCGGAAGCTCCAGTGTTTTCATTTTGTCAACATCTCTTCCAGACTGATATCCAAAATGCTTGATTGTCTCGAAGGTGCATGTCTCATCTAAGATGCTGACTGCAAATATCCCACTCTTTTTGAGTAACTCACATGTATAACTCTGATTGGAAACCGCAATTGCAATCTGTACCGGCTCGTGGCTGATCTGCATACATGTATCAATGATACAGCCATTTGCTTTTTTCTCCCACACCGTCGATAACATGTATAATCCATAGGTAATACACTGTGTTGCTATCCGTTCCATCTTCCACATCTCCTATCTGATTTTGTTTCCGATAGTATGTGCAAAATGAGATTTTCTATAGATAAAATATTATCAATTTAAGCAAAAATGGTACAAAACAGATCATATATTGTCTATTTTGTACCATCATCAAAGGACAGGAAATAAGATTTAAAATCTGTATTTGGATTGTTCTAGCTCCACATTGCCTCGATTTCAGTCTTTGACACCACACCGACACTCTTCTTCACGATCTCGCCATCTTTGAACAAAATCAATGTCGGGATGCTTGCCACGCCATAAGACATCGCAATATCCATCGCCTGATCGACATCGAGCTTGCAGACCTTGACCTTTCCTTCATACTCGTCCGCAATCTCAGAAACCGTTGGTGCCAGCATCTTACACGGGCCACACCATGTTGCCCAGAAATCTACGAGCACGAGTCCCTTTGCATCGAGTACTTCTGCCTTAAAATTATCGTTATTTAAAATTACTTCTGCCATTTTCATTCACTCCTTATCTTTTGATTTATGTTACCCTTTGCTGCTTCCTTTTAATCACGCTACCACGCTTCACCCGGATATTTCATGCCCCAGTCTTTCCGAAGCTTCGTCATGATTTCCATTACATCCCTGGAATACGCAAGCTGCATCGCGGATGCATCCCCGCTTTTTACTGCCTGTTCCATATCCTGCATCTCATAGTACAGCGCATCCGCAGTATCTCCGGCTGTAATCTCCGTCTGCGCGCCACTTTCGGCATCCACGATGACTGCCTTATCCGCGCGCGGATATTCCATGATCTCGATATATCCTTTTTCCAGACTGATCATCGCACGCTTTGGCTGTTTCGAATGCATCGAAAGTGCAACCGTCGCCATCTGCCCCTGGGCATTCTTGAGCAGAATTGTTGCCTGCTCATCAGAACCGGTCGGAGAAGGCTTCCACTGGCTCACGATCTCATCCGGCTGTTCATCCAGGAAACTCCGGACGATTGAAAGCGCATACACACCGATATCAAGCATCGCGCCACCGGCAAGATTCATATTAAAGAATCGGTTTGACATATCGTATTCCTTGAAGCTTCCGAAATTCATCGTGATGATCTGCACCTTTCCAAGCTCACCGCTTTGCACGATATCCCACAGCTTCTTGTAGATTGGCATATGCCAGATCGTCATTGCTTCTGCAAGCACAAGCTTCTTTTCTTTCGCAAGCGCGATCATATCATCCAATTCTCTGCTGTTAAGTGTGATTGATTTTTCAACAAGCAGATGCTTTCCATGCATCAGCGCCTGTTTCATAAATGCATAATGTGTATTATGCGGACTCGTAATATAGATGATATCTACATCCGCATCCAAAAACATATCGTCGATCGTATCATATACTTTGGAAACACCGTATTTTTCAGCGAATGCAACCGCCTTCTCATGTGTCCGGTTTCCAACTGCATATAACGATTTCCCCATCTTCTGCAATGCCTGTGCCATCTCATTTGCGATCACTCCGGTACCAAGCACTGCCCAATTCAACGTATCCTGCATCCACTTTACTCCTCATCTTTCACTAATATGTTTCAATACCATTAAAATAATCCTTTACCATCTTCACCACGACACCCGACAACAGGAATACCGCAATCAAGTTCGGGATTACCATCAAACCGTTAAATGTCTCCGCGATACTCCAGAGGAGTCCGAGATTCATCGTTGCACCAACGATTGCAACCAGGGAATACACAAGCATGAACGGTTTATTTACCCGTGTACCAAACAAAAATTCAATACATCGGACGCCGTAAAGTCCCCAGCCAATGATTGTTGAAAATGCAAAACAACACATTGCAATCGCTGTGAAGATGGATACCCAGCCACCATAAGTCGCTGTGAAACCACTGATTGTAAGCTCTGCGCCTGCCGCCTGACCATATCCAATCGGAACTTTGCTGCATAAGATTACAAGTGCGGTCAATGTACAGATTACAATCGTATCAACAAATACTTCAAAGATTCCGAAGAATCCCTGCTTTACCGGTTTTCTTGTATCTGCACATGCATGTGCGATCGAACCGGTACCAAGACCAGCCTCGTTCGAGAAGATACCACGGGAAACACCTTTCTTCATACTCATGAAGAAGCTTCCAACGACGCCACCGGTCACAGATGCAGGGTTAAATGCACCTTCAAAGATCGATGCAAATACCGATGGCACGTTCTTGACATTCAGCAGCACAACTCCGATTGCAAGCACGATATACATTACTGCCATAAATGGTACCAGCTTCTCTGTTACCTGTCCGATCCGCTTAATTCCGCCGAGCAGAATGAGCGCAATCAGGATTGCAAGCACAATTCCGATAATGAGATTCAGGGTAGAAACCTGATTCTCGGAAATTACATTATAATTAAACAATGCTGAGTCAATCGCCGTTGTGATCGTATTGACCTGCGTTGCATTTCCCGTACCAAATACCGTCAATACGCCAAATGCAGAGAACAGATATGCCAGCCATTGCCAATGCTTCTTCAATCCGTTCTTAATATAATACATCGGTCCTCCGACATAATCACCATCCTTATTTTTCTCGCGAAAATGCACCGCAAGTGTAACCTCTGCAAACTTCGTACACATACCGAGCAGCGCAGATATCCACATCCAGAAGATTGCACCAGGACCTCCGATGGCGATAGCTCCGGCTACTCCGGCTACATTTCCGGTTCCAACCGTTGCCGCAAGTGCCGTACAGACTGCCTGAAACGGTGTGAGCGCACCGTCGCCCGCTTCCTTCTTCTTGAACATTCGTCCGAATGTCACCTTCATGGCATACGGAAACTTCCGTATCTGTAAAAACCGGGTACGAAAGCTCAAATATAACCCAACACCGATAATACAGATCATCGCCGGGACGCCCCAGATAAAATTATTGATCACACTATTGACTGCGTCTACTTTTTCTAACATTGATAAACTCCTATTCTAAAAGCCTTCCTTCTTTCGCTGTTTCCGAAGCTCGCTGCGTTTCTTTCCGGCCTCCCATTCCGCTTCTTCCACAACTGTCTCTAATTTCAATCTTGGTACCCGCCGCGGCTTATTATCCTCATCCAATGCAACCAGTGTCAGATATGCACGGTTCACCGGATAACGCATCCCATCTATCTTCTCTAAATAGGAATCCACGCGGATTTCCATCGATGAATTTCCGACATAGGTTACGCGTCCGATCAATACGACAATATCATGCTGGCGAAGACTACGCAGAAAAGTCAGATTATCTACCGATGCTGTGAGCACATGTCCCTCAGAATGCCGCATAGCCGTAAGACCTGCCACCTCGTCAATCCAGCCCATCAATATGCCGCCAAACATCACATCTGCACCATTTAAATGTTCCGGACGAATCTCATGAAACTGCTCTGTCAGAGAATCCGCAACCCGTTTTTCTTTTATTTGCTCTTCCATGCTGTCATTCCTTTCCTGCTCTCATCCGATCAACTCATACTGTAGAAATTCATACTTTAATTTCGAGCCTTCCCCAATATTCTCCGGCAACAACGCTCTTGCAACCAGTTTCAGATCATCGGACTCAATATCCGTCCGTTTGAGATTTGCATAATCTCCATCTATGCTTACTACTTCATAATACCATGTTTCCATACGATAGCTCCCTATATCATCTTAATCCATAATGCTTATTGTATCATACTTCATCACACACCGACGTGATGACCTGTGCATATCAGCGTGCTTCATTATATCATGTCACCGGATTATTTTCATCTTTTAATTCCATTTTTCTACAATTTTATGTCATGATACATACGCCCCGCAGTTGCCTTTTTCCCTTCAAAATGCTAAGATATTTCCAGTTAAAAAACACATATATAAGAAAGGAATGTCCCATGCCTGTAAATAAAAATAACGGTTACCATACATTATCCAAAGATTTATCAGAACGTATCGAACAGGATCGCGCGAATCACTGGGTCAATCCATATGCCTGCCCGGATTCTGCCATCATCCGTCGTTTTGACGATCATGACAAGCCACATCTCTGGCGTCCTGCTTTCGTTATGGATGTCGAGAAAATCCTGCACAACAATTATTATAACCGATATTCGGATAAAACGCAGGTTATCTCCTGCTATAAAAATGACGATATCTCCAGGCGTGCGTTACATGTGCAGCTCGTCTCCCGTATCGCACGTACTATCGGCATGACACTTGGCTTAAACCTGGATCTGATTGAAGCGATTTCCCTTGGACATGATATCGGTCACACTCCGTTCGGACATGCCGGGGAGCGTTTCTTAAATGCACTTTATAACGGGCATACCGGACGATTGTTCAATCATAATATTCACAGTGCACGTGTCCTGGATCATCTGATTTTCCGGAATGTAAGCCTGCAGGTATTAGACGGTGTCATCTGCCATAATGGTGAGCTTGAGCAGCAGGAATATAAACCAAAGCGCTTTTCTGCCACGGATCCATGGGGAGAATTTGATACCAATCTCGAAGACTGCTACACCGATCCTTCTGCGAACAAACGACAGATTCCCGGCACACTGGAGGGCTGTATCATGCGGATCAGTGACATTATTGCATATCTTGGCAAGGACCGGCAGGACGCATTAAAGATTGGTCTGATTGAAAATAATAACCACTTTACTTCCGGTACGCTTGGCACAACCAATGCACAGATTATCAATAATATGACAGTCAGCATCATAGAGCACAGCTATGGAAAACCTTATATCAGTATGGATAAAGATGTATACGAAACTTTTTCAAAGGCGAAAACAGAAAACTATCAGACAATATATAACAATCCGCAGTTAAATGATATGTACAACAACAATATCCGTCCGATGTTCCACGATATGTATGAAGCACTTCTCACACAGGCAAAAAGGATGGACCAATCATCCATCCTTTACAAACATCATATTAATTATATCCGAAGTGCCAACCAATATAGTCATTATTTTAATATTGATAAATACATGGAGCACTACCTGAGTCAGGATCCGAATGAAATTGTCGTTGATTTCATGGCAAGCATGACCGATGATTATTTTATTGATCTGTACAACTACCTGTTTCCAAACGGATCCTACAAGGTTGACTATATCGGGTATTTCGACTAATGCATCAACAAGGACGTATACAATCATTTCATAATTGTATACGTCTTATTTTTTTCCGGAATTCATCGAATTGATATGGTTTCTTACGAAACCACAAGGATGTCTTCTAATCCGGAATAATCTCGATATATACCTGATCATATTTGTGCTTTAATTCCTGCTTGATCTCATCCCGTACCTGATGCAGGATGCTGATATGTATCACATCCGTCTGGTTGCCGATATAGACTTCCACCCAGATCTTCCGTCCCGTCTGGATTACATCAAGGAATGTCACTTCGTACGGATAATCCTTCATATGCTTATCTACGATGGAACGGATCTGGTTCAACACCTCTTCCTCCGGTGCAAACAAAACCAGATTCTTGATGCTCTGGAAGATCACAACGACCGGCTCCTTTATAAGTAGAATTGCCATTACTGCCGCAACCGCCGGATCGATATATGGTGTCAGGAAATGAAGCTTCGTATGAAGCAACAGCACCTGTACCACAAATGCAACCGCCACACCCAGACTGCTCACAACATCCAGCTTCCACATATAGAGCTCTGCTTTGATCGTCTCCGACTCATATTTCTTACTATAATGATTCAGTATGAGATACATTACCGCACATCCTATGCAGACAAGGAACTCAAACACTGCAATCTTTCCTGCATTTACCTCATGTCCACCATGCACGAGCAGCTTTATATTCTCCACAAGCAGATTACATGTCAGTGCCAGAAGAACGCTGTATTTTACAAGCAGGAATAACGATTCTACCTGTGAATATCCATATGGGTGTTTCTCCGTAACCGGCTTATACAGAAGCGGAACCAGCACAAGAAACGGTCCGATCATAACAAGATCTGCCGCATCAAACAAACAGTCCGTAAGCAGCGAATGCGAATGCGTGATCCACGCCATAACTCCTTCCGCTATAATAAATAAAAGGCTTCCCAGAAAAGATAATCGTAATATCTTCTTCTCTATCTTCAACTTATCTTTCTTCATATATATTTTCCTCTTCCCATTCTCGCCTTTTACTATAACATAAAAATCCCGTTTGGAAAATATACCAAACGGGATTGCTTTATTTTTTTTATAACATACACAAGTAAATCATTACTTATGGAAGCCAGCTTATACGAACCTCTTTCAGCTGTCCGGTTACATCATTAAACTCGAACTCATATCCACTGTCACCCATATACACTTCTGATTCTATCATATACTTTACATTTTTCCCATCCTCTTCAGCATTTTCACTGCTATTTTCCAGCAGCTCATCCTTTGTAAGGGTAGTAGGGAATGAAAAATGTACCTTTTTTGCTCCATCTATCATATATTCACTGATTTCAGCATTCATGGAAGCATCATAATCCGGCTGTGGTACATAGAGGTGCGAATATCTCACATATGAAAGCACACAGTCCTCAGCCTTCTGCTCGCTGTCAGTGAAATTACCAAATTTAAACTGCATTGTTACATAATCGTTGATAGATGCCTGATACCTCTCAGTTTCATAATTTACATTTACATTGTTGCCACTGTTGTTAAGGTCACTCTCATCAAATGGAATACCTGCATCTATAAGATCCTTGAGTGTTGATTCTCCTAATATGAGCTTCGTACCATTGTACACAAATGATCTGTTGTCCATATCTGCATATTTCTCGCTGAGTCCCTGCTCCAATGTGAAATCATCATATACCGGAAGCGTAAACTCCGTTGATTCATCATATGTATCAGCAATATCCTCCGTATCATCTGCCGATATATCAGCAGCATCTTCTCCTGTAGTATTTTCCTCCGTTACAGTTACCTGTTCTGTTGCCTCTGTCTTCTCTGCTTTGTTGTCCGACTCGTCTGTCCCACAGCCAACAAGAGACATTCCAAGTACTACTGTGACAAGTCCCAGCTGCAGCATCCTTCTGTTTTTCATATGGTATGTTCCTCCTTGATAAAAATATGTTTTCGGATTTATTATCACTTATCACCCGAAATCTGTCGAGGTTAAATCAGTAGCATCCATGCAACCAGTGGTAGCAATGATTGATTTTTGCAATTTTTATCACTTTTTATCAATCAATATATATTTTTTAATTTTCTCACTCCTCAGTGATGCTCATAAACCTTGTATATGTCTTAGGGTTCATTATCTCCGGAGAATCATCAGCAAATCCATTTATGCTGTATATATTGCCATCTTCAAGATCTGTATACGCATTAAAGTAATACGAAGTCTTCCTTGTGCCGTTCCGTATACGCAATATGGAATAGGCATAATAATAGTAAATTTTTCCCTTTTCCTCATACTGTCCTTCGGCTGTAACCTTGGAAATCCCGGCAGAGTTGCTGTCTTCTGCCATATCAGCTGCACTCTTCCATGTATACGGAATAACAGACACTATCACCTGTGATTTATCAGCCTCAGAATAATAAGATTTCCCAGTCTGATCATCTCTTAGAAGTATGAAATTCTCTGGAATTTCATAGGATACATATATATCTTCATTTGCAATGCTGTCCACAAGCTCTGCATCAGTATATTCTTCTTTCACGACATCTGAACTGAATGTGCCTGAATACCCATCTGCCTGCCAGTATGAGCCTGTCATATCATTTGTCTCATCCGTAGGAACTGCACTGGAAGTAACACAAGCTGCCTCATCAATGGCCTTTTCATACATATCATTTCTCGATGCAGTATCCATGGCAGCTATATCTGTTCCATCAAATCTTACCACTGTGAGAAACCGTTTATCATCTCCTGCATCTGAAATGAGCACACAGAAATATGAACTGTCATATTCAGCGCCACGTTCCTCCTTCATGCTCACTATATATCTTATATACTCCCTGTCATCCACACGAATCTTCTCGGGATACTGTTCCATCGTATAGCCGGATTCCTTCATATGTTGTACACGTCCGTCTCTGTCATTCCAGAAATCATCAGCAGAATCATCCTCAACATCTATCTGTACCAGATACTCGTCGGTACTTCTTATGTTGAGGCAGCCACTTTCATGTATAATAGCTATTCCTGCTGGTTTTACGGAAAAAGCATATCCCTTAAATACGATATGCCACAGTTCAGAGTACAACGTCTCATCTTCTGTCTGATCATGGTTTTTCAGATTGATTACGCCCATAAAATCCAAAGCAGCAGCTATTGCACCTGCAAATATAACGACAGATATAATCACATATAATACCTTTTTAAATTTCTTCATCCGCTTTTTCATCCTCAAGTATTATCTGAAGTATTTCCTCTTTCTTTATTCTTTGCATCTCGGATCCTGTAAGTATCAGAAGGATAATCATTACAATCACAAAAACCGCAACAAAAATCAGCGTCGACAGGCTGTAGTTCAAAAACAATCCTGAATTATCATTTCCTGTGTAACACTGTATATAATCTCCATCCCGTATTCCAGGCACATCAAGCCATACAGTATTCATTATCTTTCTTCCATCATCATCAAAATAACACAGATCAGCCTTTGTATACTGCTGGTACACCTTCTCAACACGTACATTATCGTTTTTATCTTTATGGTTGCTCCACTCATTCCTGACAAACAACAATGCCATCATAACAATGGAAAATATACATATAACTGTCATAATTCCAAATATTACTTTAAGCCTCATGAACCGGTTCCTGCCTCGAAGATTTTTCATGTGCACTATATTGTCTGATGCTAGATTCTCCTGAGTCAGTTCACCCTGTTTTTTTCTTTCTTCTCCATATATAAGCTCATCCATCTGAACATCAAGTATCTCACATATACACACAAGTCTGTCAAGATCCGGATATGCCTTATCTCTCTCCCATTTGGACACTGCCTGTCTGCTTACACCTATCTTATCAGCAAATTCTTCCTGACTCAGTTCGGCTTTCTTACGATATTCCTGTATTCTGGATCCTATATACAACATCCTTTTTCCTCCTCTTAATAGTCGGCGTTTCTCTTAACTCTTCAAAATGAAACGGAGCCCCTGTCACTGCAACATAAAATGGCAAAGGACTCCTATGAAGTTTTCCATCAGTCCTCTTTTGTAGTAAAATTTGATGAGATACTCTGGTAATGAATCCATGTTTGTGACAACAAATGTGTACATGTAAACCATCTGGTTTTCCGGCTTTTCACCCTTGCATACCACACGCCTTTCATAAGGCCATCAGCCAGTTTCACAGCTATGCCGTAAATAATCATATATATTTAATTCTCAATACCCAACCACATCATACTTCGGATTGCTCTCCTGATCCTCATACATGACAACAAGCTTGTCCTCACATACCATAATTGAAAAGATGTAGGTCGGATCAGTATATGCAACCGATTCATAGCAATCCGCATATCGCTTTAGAACTTTTTCATTATTGCCATTCAAATCCGTCTGTATCAATTCTGTATTTCCATTTTCCTGTTTCAGATAAAACAGTTTATCACCATAGGAATTATACTCCAGAACATGTTCCGATATTGTTATATACTGTGTTTCATTGGACTCTTGTTTCTGGTCTGTTTTCTCACACTTTTTTAACGTATACATCCCATTCTCATCTATACATAACAGATATCTGTTTCCATTTTTCCTGATACTTTTTTCACCATATTCATTATAGACAGCTTCCAGATAATAACTATCATCATCATAGATAATCTCAGCATAAAAATCCTTTGCACGACTATAAGCTTGGCCAATAAATTTTCCCAGATATAATTCCTTCTTATCTATATTTATCTGACTCTCTATTTTTACCCTATATACATCAAAATACTCATAATCATCGTCTACAGGAGTCTCATAATAGAGATATCCATCTTTTATTGCGCAATAAAAAGCTGAATCTGTATATGGTTCATCTACATTTCCATTTTCCACATTTATCCGGCTTAAGAAATAAGCATCCTGTAAATAATATGTAAAATATACATATCCATCATAATAATCTAACCGGATGAGCCAGCCGGTTTCCTCGATGTCATCCATCTCCCAAGCCTTCTTGATCTCATCGAACGTAATGATCGTCGACATTTTGCCTTCTTTATCTACCTTGCAGATTGCATTCTCAGTTTTATGAAAGAAAAACAGTTCATCCCCATTTGCCACTGCACGCTCGTTGTAATTCATTACTTTATCCTCATATGCTGCATCCGGACCGTGTTCTTCTTTCGCATATGCACCATAGATTGCTTTGTAATTATTGTAAATAACAAAATTCCTTCCAACAAAAAATGCGGACACACATACAAACGCAATTCCCACAACCAGAGACGATATATGAACCGCTTTGCTCTCCTTATCAAACAAATTCTTATTTCGTCGATACTCGTATATGTGGATAAGCAAAACAATTATCATCACTGCTATTCGCACAAAATACAAAACTGTACTTTGTTCTGCATAGACATGTGCCTTAAAACAATACAGATTGCTTATAAAATCGACAATCAAAACTACAATTATTGTCACATCTGCGAACAAATCCAGACGCGCCGAAGTTTTTTCATTTACCTTCTGCATAATCCATGCCAGAACATAGCACACCAATGCGCAGGTAAATAACACTTCCAATCCTAGCCAGAAATTTGCACCATACACTTTAACAAAATCATCCAGATTGCAAAGTCTGGCATACTTCGTGTAAAAAGCAAGCCCAAATGGATATTCACCTCTCCACAATGGTGATGCACCAATTAACTGTTTCAATGCCTGACATGCCACAATCATTGCAATCAGACGTATAAACCATATTCTGTGATATGTGATTATTTTCTTCTGTTCATCTTCCAGCATTATACTCCCCATGTTTTCGTTCTTTTACTTCATTTCAATTTTTGTAACCATATCAAGTATACACAAAATACATATACTTGTCATTCACAAAATGGAGTCAAGCAAAAAAATCCCCTACACTCCATTATGAAGTATAGGGGATTCTTTTATTTGATTACGAAATCAAAATGTCTACCATATGTGGTGTATCCTACTTATTAGCGATTGCAGCCTGAGCAGCAGCAAGTCTAGCGATAGGTACACGGAATGGTGAACATGATACATAATCAAGACCAATCTTGTGGCAGAACTCAACGGATGAAGGATCTCCACCGTGTTCACCACAGATACCGATATGAAGCTTTGGATTTACTGGCTTACCAAGCTTAACTGCCATATCCATGAGCTTACCAACACCTGTCTGGTCAAGCTTAGCAAATGGATCGTTCTCGAAGATCTTAGCATCATAGTAAGCATTAAGGAACTTACCAGCATCATCTCTTGAGAAACCGAATGTCATCTGAGTCAGATCGTTTGTACCGAAGCAGAAGAAGTCAGCTTCCTTAGCGATGTCATCAGCTGTAAGAGCAGCTCTAGGGATCTCGATCATTGTACCAACTTCGTACTTCAGATCTACGCCTGCAGCAGCGATCTCAGCATCAGCAGTCTCAACAACTGTCTTCTTAACATACTTAAGCTCCTTAACCTCACATACAAGTGGGATCATGATCTCTGGCTCAACATTCCAATCCGGATGTGCCTTCTGAACTTCGATAGCTGCACGGATAACTGCCTTTGTCTGCATCTTAGCGATTTCCGGATAAGTAACAGCAAGACGGCATCCTCTGTGACCCATCATAGGGTTGAACTCATGAAGTGAGTTGCAAAGAGCCTTGATCTCATCAACTGTCTTATTCTTAGCCTTAGCAAGCTTCTCGATATCAGCATCCTCTGTAGGAACGAACTCATGAAGAGGTGGATCCAGGAATCTGATTGTAACAGGATTTCCTTCAAGTGCCTCATAGAGTGCCTTGAAGTCATTCTGCTGATATGGAAGGATCTTGTCCAGAGCTTCTTCTCTCTCTTCTACTGTATCAGAGCAGATCATCTCACGGAATGCTGCGATTCTCTCTGGATCAAAGAACATATGCTCTGTACGGCAAAGGCCGATACCTTCTGCACCAAGCTCACGAGCCTTCTTAGCATCTGCCGGTGTATCAGCATTTGTTCTAACCTTCAATGTTCTATACTTATCAGCCCATGCCATAACTCTACCGAATGTACCAGCGATAGAAGCATCAACTGTCTTGATAACTCCATCATAGATGTTACCTGTTGTACCATCGATTGAAATGAAGTCACCTTCCTTAAATGTCTTACCTGCAAGTGTGAACTGCTTGTTTTCCTCATCCATAATGATGTCACCACAACCAGATACACAACATGTACCCATACCACGAGCAACTACGGCTGCGTGAGATGTCATACCACCACGAACTGTCAGGATACCCTGAGCAGACTTCATACCTGTGATATCTTCTGGAGATGTCTCAAGACGAACAAGAACTACCTTCTCGCCTCTTGCTGCCCATGCCTCTGCATCGTCAGCTGTAAATACAACCTTACCACATGCAGCACCAGGAGAAGCACCAAGACCCTTACCCATAGGTGTAGCTGCCTTAAGAGCTGCTGCATCGAACTGTGGGTGAAGAAGTGTATCAAGGTTACGAGGATCGATCATAGCAACTGCTTCTTCCTCTGTCTTATGTCCCTCATCTACAAGGTCACAAGCGATCTGAAGAGCTGCCTGAGCTGTTCTCTTACCATTTCTACACTGAAGCATGTAAAGCTTCTTGTTCTCAACTGTGAACTCCATATCCTGCATATCATGGTAGTGATTCTCAAGTGTCTCACATACCTGAATGAACTCTGCATATGCTTCTGGGAATTCCTGCTCCATCTGAGCGATTGGCATTGGTGTACGAACACCGGCAACTACGTCCTCGCCCTGTGCGTTGATAAGGAACTCACCCATAAGCTTCTTCTCACCTGTTGCAGGGTCACGAGTAAATGCAACACCTGTACCAGACTCGTTGTTCAGGTTACCGAATACCATAGGCATTACGTTAACGGCTGTACCCCATGAATAAGGGATATCGTTATCTCTTCTGTATACGTTTGCACGAGGGTTATCCCATGAACGGAATACTGCCTCGATAGCAAGCTTCAACTGCTCTACAGGATCTGAAGGGAAGTCTGTACCAAGCTGATTCTTGTACTCAGCCTTGAACTGCTCTGCAAGAGTCTTAAGATCTGCTGCTGTAAGCTCAACGTCGAACTTAACACCCTTCTCTTCCTTCATCTTGTCGATCAGCTGCTCGAAGTACTTCTTACCAACTTCCATAACAACGTCTGAGAACATCTGGATGAAACGTCTGTAAGAATCATATACGAAACGCTCGAATGCTGGATCTGGGTTACCAGCGATCATAGCTGCAACTACCTCGTCGTTCAAACCGAGGTTCAGGATTGTATCCATCATACCAGGCATAGAAGCTCTGGCACCTGAACGTACAGAAACAAGCAATGGATTCTTGAGATCGCCAAACTTCTTGCCGTTGATCTCCTCCATCTTCTTAACACCTTCCATAGCCTGAGCCATGATCTCATCATTAATCTTACGACCATCCTCATAGTACTGTGTACAAGCTTCTGTTGTAATTGTGAATCCCTGTGGTACCGGAAGACCAATTGTTGTCATCTCTGCAAGGTTGGCACCCTTACCACCAAGAAGATTACGCATGGTCATGTCGCCTTCGCTAAACATATAAACCCACTTGTTTGCCATTTGTCATATACCTCCTAAGTAATCAAATTTCTGCGATAGCAGACTATGGCACGTCCCCATCACACTGCAAAAAATTATAACATAATTTCCACAATTGATAAAGGCATTTTTATAAATATTTAGTAAAATCGCCATAAAAAAACATAAAAAGAAAGGCAATTGGTTTTCCGGACGTATTTTACGCGGAAATCAACTGCCTTTTTTATTTTCTTTTCAGTCCGGGCTGCTCATATCTACTGCTGCGGCAAATCTGTTCCGGACACTTCCGTATCGTCTGTCGGGGTGCCGGTTGTTTCTTCCGGGTTCTGGACTTCCATCTTCTCCGGTGCATCTTTCACCCTCTCGAAAACCATGCTTTCTGTATCCATTGATACGGTGAGCATTCCATTTTCCACGGTAAAAGCAATTTCCTCATCATCCGAATAAAGCATGCCTTCCTTCCATTGAAACTGCTCTGTCTCCTCCCCGAAGCCAAGGCTTGCCGTGCCATCCGCATACAACGTAAGTGCCATGGAATCCAGCCCATATGACACGATATCGTCGTGAGAATAGCTGTCCCCGTCCGACTCCATGGAATACAGATGGTATACCCCCGCAGCCGAAGCCTTCTTCTCTGATTTTGCACAGGCCGCGAAGATACACATGCATCCCACAAGTAAAAATGAAAGTACGATCATGCGAAGCGCCGTTTGTCGTGTTCTCATGTTGCCGTCCTCTCGTACAACTTGGTTTCTATATAGCCTATGCGCAAATCCTCTGTTTAGAACTTATTTTTCATAGCAGGAAAATACCGCCTGTTTCTTCTCATCAGAAAGCTTTGGTGTGATAAGGCTCACAACCGGAACGATGATAAGTCCGGCAAGCATTGCAAATGCACCACAGTTGATCGGCGACTGCAACACGGTTGGGAATGATGCTCTTGCAAGCATATTCGCTACCATGATGCCACTGCCGAACAGGAAGTTCACAAGCACGGCAGCCTTCGTCACACCCTTCCAGTACAGGCTGTAGATAAACGGTGCAAGGAATGCGCCTGCAAGTGCACCCCACGAAATACCCATAAGCTGTGCGATAAATGTCACGCCGCTCTTATACTGTACAACCGCGATCACTGCGGAGATTGCGATAAATACAACGATGAAGATACGCATGATAAATACCTGTTTCTTCTCTGTCATCTCCTTCACGATCGTGCTACGGATCATATCCAGCGTCAGTGTCGAAGAAGATGCGAGCACCAGTGACGATAATGTCGACATGGATGCAGAAAGTACCAGGATTACAACAACCGCGATCAAAAACGGAGACAGCTTCTCGATCATCGCCGGGATAATCGCATCATAGCCCTGTGCCGCGATGTCGATATCATACAGTCTGCCGAAGCCTCCAAGGAAATAACAGCCACCAGCTACAATGATTGCGAAGATTGTGGATATTAATGTTCCTTTTCCGATTGACTTCTCATCCTTGATTGCATAGAACTTCTGTACCATCTGAGGAAGTCCCCATGTGCCAAGTGACGTCAGGATCACAACACACAGAAGTCCAAAAGGATCCGGTCCGAAGAACGATGCAAATGCTCCCGGTGTGGAAGTTGCCTGCGCATCCTCTACTCGTGCCAATGCATCGATTGCCTGCATGAATCCACCATTTGATTTTAATACCGATGCAATGACCGCGATGATTCCGATGATCATGATACATCCCTGGATAAAATCATTGATGGCTGTCGCCATGTAACCGCCTGCGATCACATAGATTCCGGTAAGCACTGCCATCACGACGATGCAGACTGTATAATCCAGATGAAACGCCATCCCGAACAATCTTGAAAGTCCGTTGTAAAGCGATGCCGTATACGGAATCAGGAATACAAATACGATCAGGGACGCCAAGATCTTAAGCATCTTCGAATCAAACCGGACACCGAAGAATTCCGGCATCGTCTTACTCTCTAAATGATGGCTCATTGTCCTCGTCCGTCTGCCGAGTACATTCCATGCAAGCAGGGAACCGATAAACGCATTTCCAAGCCCGATCCATGTGGAAGCAAGACCGAACTTCCATCCGAACTGTCCCGCATATCCGATAAAGATAACTGCGGAAAAGTATGAGGTTCCGTATGCAAATGCAGTCAGCCATGGTCCAACATTTCTTCCACCTAATACAAATCCATTGACATCGGTCGCATGCCTCCGGCAGTATACTCCGACACCGATCATCACTCCAAAAAATATTACTAACATGATAATTTTAATCGCCATTTTCTCTCTCCTTTTTCTTCTGTCTGGTGATTGTAAATTCCTTCAATCCAGTTCTTCATTTCTCCATTGCGTTATTGCGTAACGCTTTACTGTATTAAAGCGCTCTGATTAAAAGAAAAGGGATGCCGACAAGCATCCCTGTCCCTTATCTTCTTTTAGTATTCAAATTTCTTCTCGAAGTAAGCCTTCAGATCTTCGATCTTCACACGCTCCTGCTCCATCGTATCACGATCACGGACAGTTACAGCGCCGTCTGTCTCAGACTCAAAATCATAAGTCACACAGAACGGAGTACCAATCTCATCCTGTCTTCTGTAACGCTTACCGATGTTTCCTCTGTCATCGAACTCACAGTTATATGTCTTTGCAAGCTCTGCATAGATCTTCTCTGCACCTTCGTTCAGCTTCTTAGAAAGCGGAAGCACACCGATCTTAACCGGTGCTAATGCCGGATGGAAATGAAGTACGGTTCTCATATCCGGCTTCTCCTCGGTTCCGATATTCTCCTCGTCATAAGCGGCACAGAGGAATGCAAGTGTCACACGGTCTGCACCTAATGATGGCTCAACAACATATGGAATATACTTTTCCTTCTTCTCATCATCGAAGTATTCCATTGGCTCACCGGATGTATTCTGATGCTGTTTCAGATCGTAATCGGTACGGTCTGCAATTCCCCACAGCTCGCCCCAGCCAAATGGGAACAGGAACTCAATATCCGTTGTACCCTTGCTGTAGAAGCAAAGCTCCTCCGGAGAATGGTCACGTGCACGCATCTCATCATCCTTGATGCCAAGATCCTTCAGCCAGTTAATACAGAATTCTCTCCAGTAACGGAACCATTCCATATCTGTACCAGGCTCGCAGAAGAACTCCAGCTCCATCTGCTCAAACTCTCTTGTACGGAATGTGAAGTTACCCGGTGTGATCTCGTTACGGAAGGACTTTCCGATCTGACCGATACCAAACGGAATCTTCTTACGGGATGTACGCTGTACATTCTTGAAGTTTACGAAGATACCCTGTGCGGTCTCCGGTCTTAAGTAAACTGTATTCTTTGCATCCTCGGTTACACCCTGGAATGTCTTGAACATCAGGTTAAACTGACGGATACCGGTAAAGTTATGCTTGCCGCAGCTTGGACAGCAGATATGCTTCTCTTCCACATACTGCTCCATCTGCTCATTTGTCCAGCCGTCAATGGAACCCTCGATCTCGATTCCGTTGTCAGTCATATAATCTTCAATCAATTTATCTGCACGAAAACGCTCGTGACACTCTTTACAGTCCATCAGAGGATCTGCAAATCCACCCAGGTGACCGGATGCCACCCATGTCTGTGGATTCATAAGAATGGCACAATCCACACCTACGTTGTAAGGATTCTCCTGAATGAACTTCTTCCACCATGCCTTCTTCACATTGTTTTTGAGCTCAACTCCAAGGTTTCCGTAATCCCATGTATTGGCAAGTCCGCCATAGATTTCAGAACCCGGATACACAAATCCTCTGTTCTTTGCAAGTGCTACGATTTTGTCTAAAGTCTTTTCCATATTTTGTAAACCTTCCTTCCTCTCGCACCGGAGTGTGCGGATTCTTATTATTTTTCGGTGTGACTTTCTTCACCATATGAAACATACAACATTTTACAGGCTAATGGTTCAGATTGCAACCATATTTTTGAAATTCATCATCTACCGTACAATTTTATGCGTCGGGCTTTTACAGGGATGATAGTATTTCCAGCGATTTGAATTCCCGGTCGATATATGCTTCCCGGAAACGGTCTGCCACGTACTTTAATTCTGCCATCGCCTCTTCACTTAACTGAAACGCATACAGCTTCGTAAGATCTGCCGACTGGATATATTGCAGAGTATAAATAAGTGTCTCGGATACCGTCCGTGTAAGCTTCAGCTCTTTTCCGCATGCCTCACACAGAAGCCCGCCTGCCTTCGCATTGAAATATTTCAGTTCCTTCTTATTGCAGCGTACGCATGTATATGCATGAATCCCCTGTCCTTCGATATCCATCAGCCGTACTTCGAATGCATAGCGGATCAGCTGATTGTCCACGGTTCCCTGTTCAAGTGCCTTGAGTGTCACATAGAGCAGATTGAGCTCATTCACACAATAGCAGCCCTCTCTCGTATAATATGACATAAATTCACACACATACGATGCATAGCACAACTTCTCCATATCCAAAGGAAGTCCGGAAAAATATTCCCGGACCTCCGCTTTGACTAACGTATAGGAATCTCTTCCCGGAAATACGGTAAAAGTACCCATCACGAAGCTCTGGCTCGCCGCCCGGAGCTGGCTTACCGCCTTTCTGGCACCATTTGCAAACACTGTGATCTTTCCGCGTTCCTTGGTCAGTATGACCAACCGTTTATCGTACTCCTTCACAAGTGTTGCATATAAAATTATACCCGTTACCTGTATTTCCTCACGCATTTTTTGTTATCTCTCTATTTCTTTTCCCGGTAATGACTCATCCGGATACGTATGGTAATATAAATCACAAGTACGATGGCCACACCAACGAAAATCCATATCTGTACCGGCACATCCTCAATATTATAACACCGGACATTGATCCACATCTGATTGATTTCCTTATTCGCCGTATCATCAAAATACTGCATGACTGCACTCCGTTGCAGTACCTCCTGCGTCGGATACTGTGCAAACAACTGTCTGCGCGTCTGTTCTTCCGGCACAGTCATAATATAATCTTCATTGGAATCATCCCCACAGAAGAAGAAACCAACCGGATACTCTGTTGTATCCTCTTCATCATCCTCTGCCTCATAATTCCATTTCAGATAATCATAGACTGTATCATCGTCACCGCCACTGATCACCGATGTATAACCAATGTAATACATGTTACGCACCGCATTATCCGGACGAGACACAAAGTTTACAAATGCCTCAGCGGCCTGCTGTTTTTCCGCATCCTGTCCGATTCCGCTTTTCAGCATAACCCAGCCGTCAAACCACAGATTCGTCGACTCCTCCGGCACCGCAAAATCCAGATAGAAATCATCCTCTTCTGCCTGATCCATCGCATAGACAGCATCTCCGGACCACTGGTAGTTTGCAACGACTTTTCCGCTGATCATGTCTGCTTTACCACTGTCGGTCTCAAACGAATAAACATTACCCTGCATATCCTGCAGGATGTCCTCTACATTCTCGATCGTATCGGAATCCACATCATTCATGATCTGCATCAACCGTTCCTGATAATCCGGTGCATTGCGGAGCGATTCATCCATCAGTTCATCTTTTCTGTAAGAACCAAGTGCCGCAAAATAAGAATCCCGGACATTATCCTTGATTGTAACCTGGCGCTTGAACTTGTCATTTAGAAACACATCCCAGGTAGATGCTTCCTCTTCTGTCATCTTCTCCGGATTGTAGAGAACACCGGTGACGCCCCACATATAGCCTGCCGCATATTTACTCCACGACTCACCGCCGATCTCATTTTCATCAAACGTATCCTTAATATAATCGGATACCCCGCGCACATAGTAATTATCCGGATTGTCTGTATCATAAAAATCTTCTGAAAACGGCACCAGCTTCTTCTCTGCCATCAGCTTCATGATCATATAATCAGACGGACAGACAAGGTCATACACATCGCCGAGTGTCAGCTGGTTATACAGATCCTCGTTCGTACCGAAGCACGAATACTCAACCTCCACGCGCTTGCCGTACGTCTCGTAATACCACTCGGTGAAATCATCGACCATCGAATTCTCACCGAAGATCTCCGCACCATTTTCAAGCTCCATGCGTTCTTCTTCGTCCCAGTCACCAAGATCGATATATTCCTCCCAGTTGCAGACACGCAGCTTGATCACGTCGTCATTTCCCTGTGCGTGTGTGATCTTTGTTCCCGGCACCATCGCCAGAAATGTCATCATAGTTGCCGCCGCAACAGCTGTCACACGTTTTAACATCTTATTTCTCATTGCGGACACCTCCTTTTTCAGAGGTTGTCTTTCTGCCAGCCACATTCATGACAACCACTGCCAGAATAACGATCAGGAAGATCACTGTCGAAAGCGCCCAGAGTGCAGTTTTAATCTCTGTCTGTGAGCCCTTGGTTGCATTGACAACATACGTACTGATCGTGTTAAACGTTGCCGGTTTTGTATAACTTGCGATGAAATAATCATCAAGCGAAAGTGTGATTGCCAGCGCAAATCCGGATACGATACCCGGCATGATCTGCGGGATCACAACCTTACGGAGTGCCATCGACGGAGACGCACCAAGATCCATTGCCGCCTCATACAGACTTGCATCCATCTGCTTTAATTTCGGAACCACAGACAGATACACAAATGGCGCAGATAACACTACATGTCCAATCAGCAGCGGCACATAGCTTTCCTTATTCATGCCAAATGCAACGATCAGCAGCACGCAGATGGAAAAGCCGGTTACAACATCTGCATTGACAACCGGAATCTGGTTGGCTGTGTTAATAAAGTTCTTCGCAAGTTTCTTCGAATAAAACGCGCCAATCGCACCCATCGTTCCAAGGATTGTAGCAAGCAGAGATGAAACAAGTGCCAGAAGAACCGTCCCAACGATCATATCCCGAAGCTCACCCTTTGTGAACAGTGTCACATAATTCTGCATAGAAAATCCGTGGATCGAACCGATATTTCCGGAATCCGTAAAGCTGTATACCGCCAGAATCAGAATCGGTGCATAGATAACGAGCAGCATAAGAATTAAAAATAGTTTTCCAATCGTCTTTCTCATCAGATCAGTGCACCTCCTCTTCCCTCGTCCTCATCCGAGTATTTGTTCGTAAAGAGGGTGAAGATCAATATGATCAAAAGCAGGATCAGTGCGATCATTGATCCATTGTGCCAGTCGTAGGATGCAAAATAGCTTCCGATCAGACTACCCATAATATACGTGCTGTTATAAAGCATATCCAGCACAACATAGTTTGTCATAGATGGCAGAAATACCATCGTGATTCCGCTGATAATGCCAGGCACGGAAAGTGGCAGTGTCACCTTCAGGAATGTCTGTACCGGATTCGCGCCAAGGTCACCTGCCGCCTCTATCAGACTCGTGTCTAACTTCATCAGCGTCGTGTACATCGGCAGAATCATGAATGGAAGAAAATCATACGTCATGCCGATGACAGAATTTAAAAACGGATGCAGGGCAAGATTTCCCTCTAACACCGTAAGTATCTCTTTTAATGCAGTGATACGCAATGTGAAATTGATCCACATCGGCATCACAAATGCAACTAAGATCACACTCTTATGCCGCATATTGCTGCGCGCTAAGATATACGCAATCGGATATGCAAGCAGTACACAGACGCAGGTCGTCACAACCGCCAGCGCAAAGCTGTACGCAAGTGTACCGATCGTATTCGGGCTCGTAAAAAATGCCGCCAGATTCTGCACGGTAAACTGACCTTGTCCGTTTGTAAACGCATAATATAAAAGAACAAACAATGGGGCTACTACAAACAGCAATAGAAAAAGTGCATAAGGTATACCCAGTCCGCTCTTTGCAAAACGTGAAGAACGCATACAATATCACTCCTTTTCTATTTCTTGATGGAAAACTGGATATGCTCCTCCGGAATAACCAGACTTACATAGTCATCCATATTCCACAGGTATTCATCGTTAACGATGAAATCTTCATCCATATCCGTACGGACCACGTAGCTGTAATGATCACCCTTGTAGATCAGGTTGATGATATGTCCGCAGACGATACCCTCTTCCTCATTATCGCTCATGGAAATATGCCGTGGCTTGATTGCAAGCACGACCTTCAGTTTCTCATAATCAATCACGTCACCATGTGCATCTAAAAGCTCATGCGCGTCGTTAAACTTAGAACCCGGTATGATCTTCGTCAGATCACACTGGATCTTTCCATCAAAGATTGTAAGCTCATAATTCTTGTCTACATCACTCTCGATCTTATTCAGTGTGTGTTCCGGAATCATGATATGAATACCGTCCGGTTCCACATTCAGTCCAACCTGGCTTCCAACCGCTGCGGTCTTCGTCGACTGGATCACGATCTCATTCTTGCCGGATTCCACTGTGATCTCATAGTGGACACCCTTGAATACAACTGATGTAACCGTTCCTGTGATTGCACCATTCTCAGGCGTTGTGATCTCAACATCCTCCGGACGCACAACGACTTCCACCAGCCGTCCATGCTCGACATCATCCACACAGGCAAATTCCGCCCCGCAGAAACGCACCTTGAGCTTGTCTGTCATGATGCCAGTAAAAATATTACTCTCGCCGATAAAGTCTGCAACGAATGCATTTTTCGGCTCATTATATATATCCTCAGGAGTTCCGATCTGCTGCATACGTCCTTCGGACATGACAACGATCTTGTCCGACATCGTAAGTGCCTCCTCCTGGTCATGTGTTACATAGATAAAGGTAATTCCAAGTCTTTCATGCATACTTTTCAGTTCAAGCTGCATCTCCTTGCGCATCTTTAAGTCGAGCGCACCGAGCGGCTCATCGAGAAGCAGGATCTGCGGCTCATTGACCAGTGCACGCGCGATTGCGATTCGCTGCTGCTGTCCACCGGACAAGGTTGCTACCTTCCGCGTCTCAAACCCTTCTAAGTCTACCATCTCCAGAACTTTCTTTACCTTCCGCTTAATCTCGTCCTTCGACAGCTTCTTAAGCTTTAATCCAAAGGCAATATTGTCAAAAATGTTTAAATGTGGAAACAATGCATACCGTTGAAATACTGTGTTGATCGGGCGTTTGTTTGGTGGTAGATTTCCAATCTCTTTACCATCTAGCAGTATTTCTCCCTCTGTAGGAATTTCAAAGCCCGCAATCATGCGGAGTGTTGTGGTTTTACCACAGCCCGAAGGCCCTAAAAACGTTACGAATTCGCCCCTTTTTACCGTAAGGTTAAAATCCTCTACAGCGACAAACCCATCCTCAAATGTTTTTGTGATGTGCTTTAGCTCAATAATGTTTGTTGAACTAGTGTTGTTTTCCAATAAACTCTCATCCTCCTTGTGTTCCTGACATCCTTATCCATGGCATTGGCGGATGCAGGCCAGATTTTTCTTTCGTATTCTCTACGAAAATGCATAAAAATATGCCTGTTTTTTCTTACAAAAACAAGCATATTTTATCAGATTCATATTCTATTTACAATCAATTTTTTAACGTCTGTGATATTTTCTGTCTTCCTCTTCATACTTCGGGGAGCACGTAAGCTGGACACCTATTTTCTTCAGAAGCTGCTCATCCACCGATGAAAGCAATACCGTCGAATGTGCCTGACAATTCTTCAATTTTGAGAGCTGCTCAATTGCAAGCTTTGCTTTTTCATCCTGTGCCGCCGTCGTGGAAAGCGCAATCAGAATCTCATCGGTATGCAGTCTTGGATTGTGGCTTCCAAGATATTGGATTTTGAGTCGCTGGATCGGCTCGATGGCTTCCTTGGATACTAACTGTACTTCATGCGGAATTCCGGCAAGTACTTTAAGCGCATTCAAGATCGCAGCTGCTGATGCACCGAGCAGATCTCCGGTTTTTCCGGTTACGATCGTGCCGTCTGCAAGCTCGATTGCCATCGCCGGATGCCCGGTCTCCTCTTCCCTTGCCAATGCTTTCTTTGCCACCAGGCGGTCCTCCATAGAGACACCCGCCTGCCGCAGTAAAAGCTCTAACTTATTCTTGTCATCCTTCGACTGTCCGTAACGCTTTCTGTCACACAGGCACCGATAATACCGGCGGATGATCTCCTGTGCCGATGCATCGCGGCATACCTGATCGTCAATGATACAATTTCCAGCCATATTGACACCCATATCCGTTGGAGACTTATACGGACTGCTTCCGGCAATCAGTTCAAACATTGTCGCAACAACCGGGAATATCTCGATATCGCGGTTGTAATTGACGGTTGTCTCACCATATGCTTCCAGATGAAACGGATCGATCATATTGACATCGTTTAAGTCCGCTGTTGCTGCCTCATAAGCAAGGTTGACCGGATGCTTGAGTGGCAGATTCCAAATTGGGAATGTCTCAAACTTCGCATACCCGGCTTTCACGCCACGCTTATATTCATGGTAAAGCTGAGACAGGCAGGTTGCCATCTTTCCACTACCCGGGCCCGGTGCCGTGATGACAACAAGCGGACGCTCTGTCTCAATATATTCATTCTTTCCATACCCCTCATCACTCACGATATGGGCAATATCACTTGGGTATCCAACAATCTTATAGTGACGGTAAGACTTGATTCCAAGCTCTGCAAGCTTCTTGCGGAAAAGCTCTGCCGATGCCTGTCCTGCATACTTCGTCAGACACACACTGCCAACATACAGTCCTACTGCCTGGAATTCGTCGATCAGGCGCAGCACATCCATATCATATGTAATTCCATAATCATCACGTACCTTGTTATTCTCGATATCCTCTGCACTGATCACGATCACGATTTCAGCCTGGTCTTTTAACTGTAATAACATCTGCAGCTTCGAATCCGGCTGAAATCCCGGAAGCACACGTGACGCATGATAGTCATCAAAAAGCTTGCCGCCAAACTCCAGATATAATTTATTATCAAACTGTGCGATCCGGTCACGTATATGCTGTGACTGCATCTCTAAGTACTTTTGGTTGTCAAAACCGATCTTCATCTTAATTTTCCTCCCGATAACCGTAATTACGAAGTAAGGTATCGCTGTCTCTCCAGTCCTTTTTTACCTTTACCCATAGCTTTAAATTTACTTTCATATCCAGCAGATTTTCCATACTGATACGTGCTTTCGTACCAATCTTTTTTAGCATTGCACCCTGCTTTCCGATAATTATCCCCTTGTGGGAATCCCGCTCACAGATGATCGTTGCCTCAATATCCATGCAGCTGCCATCCGGGCGTTCCTTCATCCGGTCGATCACAACGGCGATGCCATGCGGAATCTCCTTGTCCAACTGCCTGAGTGCCTGTTCACGGATCATCTCCGCTACAATCTGGCGTTCCGGCTGATCGGTGATCGTATCCTCATCGTAAAACTGTGGTCCAAACGGAAGCAGCCGTTTTAACGTCTTAATAAGCTCCGCCTGATTGTGTCCGCGCAGTGCAGAAACAGGAACAATCGCATCAAAATCATGTACCTCTTTGTATGTGTTTATAGCATCTGCAACTGCCTGTTTATCCACGGTATCCGTCTTATTGATAACAAGCACCACCGGCGTATTTACCTTACTTAACACATCAATGATATGACGTTCGCCCGCGCCGATAAATGTCGTCGGCTCTACGATCCACATGACGATATCCACCTCATTCAATGTGGAATACGCAACATTCATCATATACTCGCCAAGCTTATTTTTCGCCTTGTTGATACCCGGTGTATCCAGGAACACAATCTGTCCTTCGTCATCCGTATATACTGTCTGGATCCGGTTCCTCGTCGTCTGTGCTTTGCTGCTTGTAATCGCAATCTTCTGTCCGATCAGATGATTCATCAATGTGGACTTCCCCACATTCGGACGTCCGATGATTGCAACAAAACCGGATTTGTATGTCGATAAGTTATCCATATGTTTCTCCCTGTATGTTCTACCTAAAATACGCTCTTTACTTCTGTAAATGCATCCTTCGCATCTTCGATCCGCGCTTCATCACCGATTGCACAGATCACATCTCCATCGACAGCTGCTTCCACATATCCGGCAAGTCCACGGATTACTTCCGGGGTTGCGCCAAGCACTTCATCTCTTGTCCGCTGCAAGTCTGCATCGTCGATTCCCATCAGATAACAGATCAGACTGAAATTGCCATCTGCGGATGGTGTAAGCGGTGCATCCATCCTACTGATCGCACCGATGATATATTTCGTCATGTCTCTTTCGTCTGCTTCAAAGCTTCTCACATAGTCCGGTGCCTCCTTATAGATCTCGTATGTCTCCAACAGATTTGGATCACGGTAGGATGTAAAATATGCGTTACCGCTTCGATTGAAGCTGCACATACAGCCATAAGCACCACCCTTCACACGCACATTGATCCACAGATAATCGTATGAGAAGATACACTGCAATACATTCAAAGCGCCGGTATACTCATATCCACGTTCACAGAAATTACCGGCCGTCGCTACATACTGTACCTGACTTGCCGTCTTAAAGCCCTCGTTCTTTTTTACTACCGGAATTTCCTTCACATTCTCAAACGCTAGTCTTGTCGAAAGCTTGCAGGAAAATCCCGTCAGACTCTCAGTCAGCGTATCCTCCGGCTTCTTATCGGAAGTAAAGTTCACGAGCAGGGAATCTCTGCGCAGAAGCTGACCGAGCGTCTCCTGAAGATCAGCAGCCAGTCCCTCATAGCGTTCTTCAAAATGATCATCCAGATCTGACAGATACATATAATAATCCACACCCTCTGTCAGTTCTTTCACAACACCTATTTTAGAAATATATGCCGTTGCGCGTCCCGCCGCTGTTGTATGTCCGTTCGCAAGCAGATCGTCTTTCATTGCCGCACGCGTCTCAGCAATAATCTCCTTCAATCGCTTCTTATCCGAAAGCTTCGAGGTGAACAAAATCTCCTCAATCAATTCCATTGCCTTATCGAGCTGTGCATCCAACATCTTTGCACTGACGACAAAATGTGTAACATAACCGCCATATTCTTTCTTATTGGTGACCGTTGTACTGAATCCAATGCCACCAGTATACAGATTGATCTCGTTCGATAACTCACTGTAACTGAAATGCTCTGTATCCACATACTTAAAAATCTCCGTCAAAAGTGCAATTACCGGAAACTTATCATAGTCGATATCATCCATACAGAAGTTCAGGCTGAGATACGTGATTCCGTTTGTAAAAATATCATGGCTTAGTACCTTGACATGTTCAATCTCCAGAATACGGTTATTTATTTTCTTGGCATGCTTCTCGATATCATCGATCGCAAGCATCGGAATCTTCTTCAAGTCTTCCTCCGCATCACCGGAGCTCTGGTACTCCTTCAGATGCATCATGTTCGCACGGATCTCCTCGATATCCGCTGCAGAAAGTGTCTCCTTATATGCCGCAAGCCGTGCCTTCTCACGCTCTGCAATCTCATTATTAAGCCCCTTCTTTGGCATCAGCAGACAATATGACTTGTGCGTATTCTGTAAAATATACTGCTTGATCAGAGCTTCAAAATATCCGGTCTCCACATCCTGCTTCAACGCATCATACACATCGTTCAGGCTGAACAGATCAAGCGCTGCCGCATCATCATAAAGCCATGTAGAAAATGCATTTAATCCGAGCATCAATCCCTTCGGGAATCGTCCAAAGTTTCCTTCCTTATGCTTAAATTCAAAATAATTGATTGCCGCAAGCAACGATTTCTTATCCATACCCTGCTCCACAATGGAAGCAAGCGTATCCTCAAGCACCTGTATAAATCGTTCTAAATCTTCTGCATTCGCATTCTTTGCAATGATTGAGAAGTTCGGCTGTTTGATACCGTCATCAAAGGATGACAGAATATCCTTGCCAAGCCCGGCATCAATCAATGCCTTTTTGAGCGGTGCGCCCGGTGCCGACAGCAAGGCATATTCAAGAATCGAAAATGCAGTACATAACTTTTTATCCGCACTTGTTCCAACAACTGTGTTGTATGTCAGATAAGTGTTGTCCCGCTCGGATTCATTCTCTGCGATGGAATAATATTCCCGTACCTCTACCGGCTTCTCAAACGCTGGCTCATCGGTCAATGCAGAATCAATCTCTAAATAATCAAAGTTCTGTAAATACTCCTCGTCGATAAACCGAAGTTCCGCCTCTGCATCCATATCGCCATACAGATAGATATAACTGTTGCTCGGATGATAATACCGCTTATGAAACGCAATAAAATCCTCCTGTGTCAGGTTCGGAATTGCCTCCGGATCTCCACCCGATTCAAAACCATATGCAGTATGTGGAAGCAGTGATTTCTCAATAATTCGGTAAAGCTGCTGTTCCGATGAGGAATACACGCCCTTCATCTCGTTAAATACAACACCGTTATACGTGAGCTCCCCGGTCTCCTCATCGATCTCATAATGCCAGCCCTCCTGCATCATGATCTCTTTCTTCTCATACATATTCGGATAAAAAACGGCATCCATATAAACATGCATCAGATTATGAAAATCCTTCTCATTCAGACTTGCAAGCGGATACACTGTCTTGTCCGAATAAGTCATTGCATTTAAGAATGTATTCAGACTGCCCTTGCAAAGCTCCACAAATGGATCTTTCACCGGGAATTTTCTGGAACCGCAAAGCACCGAATGTTCTGTGATATGTGGCACACCTGTATCGTCGGCTGGCGGTGTCCGGAAACCGATTGTAAATACTTTGTTCGTATCATCATTCTCAATCACAGCCACACGTGCCTTTGTCTTATTGTGGGACAGGATATAACCATATCCATTGACTTCCTTCAATTCCTTCTTTTCCACTACCGTATATGCGGTCAGATTCTCTAATTTACTCAAACGATTCATCCTCCATCATCTATTTCAAATTCTCCGGTCCAAAGCTTTCCGGAAGCAGTTCTTCCAATGTATATACCTTATACGCCTCTATTGTACGTGCTAAAATCACGGCAAATGCGGACGGATTAACGAACTCCCGCAGCACCTGTCTGCACACACCGCATGGTGCAGTGTATCCGGCCTGCGCAAGCGCATCTTCGTCAAGTTTCCCGCCTACGATCGCGATTGCCGAAAATTCCCTGCAGCCTTCACTCACAGCCTTGAAGATGGCTGTCCGCTCTGCACAGTTTCCCGGTGTAAATGCTGCGTTCTCAATATTGCATCCGGTGTATATCTTGGCATCTGCCCCAAGCAGTGCCGCCCCAACTGCAAAGTGCGAATACGGTGCATACGAAAACTTCCGTGCATCCGCTGCAATCCGGATCAGATTTTGTATCTTTTTCTTTTCTAATTTCATATACTGCCTTATCCTGTATTTTGTAAATTATGATTCGCGGTACGCCACTCCTACGCTTCTGTCAGCCGGTAATCAACAACCGCCTTCACGTCACCCGCTTCTTTGCCGCTCATCTTGATGATCACATGTGTTTCCGTTCCGGCTTCCGCTTCGATCTCCTGTATTGCCCGCTCGATCACAAGTGCTTCCTTGTACCGCGCCTGACTCTTATACTCCACGCGAATCCGGTTGACACATGTGATATCCTCGACATACTCATTTGCAAGCAGGATATATTTTGCATTACTCATATGTCCGTTGTAATCGATATCGGCTTTTGGCACAACTACTGTGTCAACGACCTCGAATTCCTTCGGCAGACGGATCTTTCGACCGCATCTTTCCATCGGATACCGCGGTTTAATCTCATATCCTTTTGCATCCTCTTCTTCAATCCGAACCGGATGCTTCGTCTCCATATCCATAAGGGTCCACATCGAATCTGCACAGACAATATCCTCGCCGTTCTCATCCGTCACAATAACATTACGATAGCCGATTGACGTTGCAAATTCATACGCCCAGGTCTTCACGCTTATCTCCTCGAACATCTTCGGTATACGGCGGATCTCAATATTCCAGCTGATTGCGAACCAGGTCCGCTTATGCGTGAGCATATAGTCGATGCCTCTGCCTACCGATTCGGAATTGATGTTGACACAATCCTGCATGGCATCCATCAGACTTCCAAACGACATCCGTCTTGTTGCATCGACATCTGAAAAAAGAACTTTTTTATTATATGTGTACATAGTATACCCCTTTATCACGCACGACTTTCGTGGCAGGTAAAATAAATCACCTGATATTCCTTTGCGATTTCTCTTATAAATGCTTTTCCATGCTCTATTTTTTCCTCATCGAGATTCACGAACGGATCATCCAGAATCAGAAACGGCTTTTTCTCCCGGTACATGGCATCCGCGAATGCAAGACGCATACACAAACCGGTCATATCCTGATATCCCCGGCTGAAATATCCCATATCACGGTACATTCCCTGCTCCTGTCTCTCCATCTCAAACGTCGCCGTAAGTCCATACGCTGTTCCGTCTTCACCTGATAACATCCGGTAATACCTCCGGAATGCATCCATAACCGGTTCCTGATAACGTGCACCGTAATTTCCCTTTGCCTGTGTCAAAAAAGCCTTAGTCTTTTGTATTATATCACATTTTTCCCGAAGCGTAATCAATTCTTCATTAAGAGATTGCAATTTTCTTTCCTTTTCCGTCAGTGTGTCAAACTCGCTCTCCAACTCATCAAGTCTCCGGCTGTATTGCAGGATCTGTCTCGACAGCGTCTCCATCTCCGATGCCCGCTGTTTCTGCTGTTCCTCCGAAAGCGGCTTTGGCTGTACAGGTTTTGACTCTGGCTGGCGTTTCTTCCTGCCGATTGCATACCCAAGCAGCATACATGCGCCTGCAATCATACTGAATCCACCACAGATAAGGATTAACATACGATACCCTTTGCCTGCCGCAAGCAGCGCATATATAATCACAAGCAATCCTAAGACGATACCTGTGATTCCTTTATATTTCCGCTGTTCGTTTTTTTCATTTCTTCTTTGCTGCAAGGTATCTGCCAGTTCCTGCCCGGATGGGCTTGCAGCTTCTTTCTCTTCGGTTTCCTCCGGTAGCTTCCCCGCCAAGCACGCATTCCAACGCACTTTGACCGCCGTCAACTGGCTTGAAACCGTATCTAACGCTTCCTGCACTACCGTTTTTGCCCGTAATTCCTGTGCAAGCACGTGTGCTTCCCGTTCAAGCTTCGCAAGTTTTCCGGTGCTCCGTTTATCCGACATCTGGTTGATCGCATCGGCAAGCTTTTTATTTGCCACGTCATAACTTGCCATATCTTCGGTCTCTTCCATCTGATCGCCGAGCTTCGCACTCACGCTGTCTGTCGCTGCAAATGCCGCACATTCCGCCTGTCCGATATAGATGGTCCGCATAAAAGACTCCGCATTGATTCCGAATAACTCCTGTCCGATCTGTTCGGTGAAATCTGTACTGTCAAGCAGCGTATTCGCATCCTGTAACCGGAAGGAATCTCCCTTTGCCGTCTTCCCGAAGACACGCGACAGCAGATAATATTTCCCATCCGCTGTAAAAGTAAGCTGTCCGCCATAGGTGCCGCCCTGCCACGGCTGATAACGCTTCCGTTCCTTCTCCAGTTCCGTCCGCTTCGTCTCCCCGGCAAAGCCATAGAACATCACGCGGATAAATGCTGCAAATGTACTTTTTCCTGCGCCATTCGGCAGCACAAAAGCATTGTAGCCATCTGCAAAATCATAGGAGAAATCCGAAAGCATTCCAAAGTTTTCAATATGACATGTCAGTAGTCTCATATGAACGCCTCCCCGGCAAGCGCCAATATTCCCGTCTGAATGATTTTCGCTTTCTCCTCATCCGAAAGGTCAGTCTGTGCCTGAACCAGACGCACGAATTCACCCTTTAACGACGCATCATACGTATATGCGGCATAGTCGATCTCCGGCACAGTATAATCTACGACCTTCGCATAGAAATAGATTTGTGACAACTGCATCGCAAGCAGGTCTGTATCTACTTCCACGCCCACAGGCAGGCTGCCAGTCAGACAGACCTTCACCAGATCGGCAGTCTGCACCTGCATTTCCTGTAATGTCTCTTTAATAGCATCTAAAATATCCACTCCGGATGCACACACGCTTACATCGACAGATGCCTCCCACAGTCTGCGGCTTGCAAATGGCACAAATGTATCCTGAATCTTATGATGTGCCACATCAACCTCGAGCAGGCAGAATCCATGTATGCCACATTCATCAAAGCCTCTGCCCTCCAAACAACCCGGATACACGTAGATGCCCCTTGCATCGAGCTGCTCACGCTTATATGTATGGATGTGTCCGAGTGCCAGATAATCGATTCCTTTATTTTGTAATAAAGCAAGTGGAATCTGTTCCGCATCCCGTCCTGCCCCACTTGCGTATGGCGTCTCCTGCCCATGCAGCATCACAAGGTTAATATGCTTTGGATTAAGCCTTAATGATGTATATAACGTCTGTGCATTCCGTGCAGAGCTTTCCGCACCGGTAATCACGATTGTCGCACCATCTTCTTCCCACGCATAGTAACGCCATGTATCACCAAACAACTTCAGGTTATCCGGGATTTCATCCAACGACTGCAGGAACCCATCTGCATCGTGATTTCCACGCAGATAGAAAAACAAGATCTCCGGGTGTCCGGTAATTGCAGACAGCACCGCGTTTCCAGTTGCCCGGTCAACCTTCTTCGTATCAAACAGATCTCCGGCGATGAGAATCCCATCGACCGATTGTTCTGCGGCGTAGTCCACCATACGCAGAAACGTATGCAGAATCTCGGTTCTCCGCTGCTTCTGCTTATCTCCATCCAGATGTGTAGACAGAGAGGAATTCAAATGAATATCCGCACAATGTATTAACTTCATCCGTTACCCCTTTCTGTCATTTCCTAAAATATCTCAAATCCTAACTGATTCTTCCATTTCAGCACGCGCGCAACTGCCGCATCAATCTGTGCCTCGTCAATTTCTCCATCTCTGACTGCCTGTATGACGGCTTTAATCTGCTCCTGATAATTCGTGGAAAGCAGCATATCATTTCCGGCTTTGACCGCCTGCACCGCCGCCTCGTCCAGATCATATCCCGCAGATACGCCACTCATCATCAGATCATCGGTGATTACCACACCATCAAACTGCAGCACGTTCCGTATCTCCTCGTGCACCTTCTCCGATAGCGATGCCGGATATTCATCATCGATTGCTGCAACTACATTGTGGCTGACTAAGATACAGTCTGCACCCGCATTTACGCCCGCCTCAAACGGTATATAATCCCGCGTCACAAACTGCTCATACGTTCGCGTATCTTCGATCTGGTTCACATGGGTATCCCCATTGCTACCATACCCCGGAAAATGCTTCAACACCGTTCCAATCTGTGCCTTCCGCATCGTCGTGACAACGGTATCGACGTACTCTGCCGTCTCCTGCGGATCATCTCCAAACGCACGGGGATAGATAAAATCACTCGCATCTCCGGACAGATCACAGACCGGTGCGAAGTTCACATTGATGCCATACGATAGAAGCAGCTTTGTTTTTTCTTCCGTATCCTTTCTGATTGCATCCATACCGCCCGACGCATAGATGGATCTCGGTGATGCAAAGGTGTGATCTGCCAGTGCACTGTAACGGCTGACACGCGTCACCGTACCGCCTTCTTCGTCCGTTCCAATTAGCAAAGGAATATCAGAAGCCTCCTGAAAGGACTGGATCTTCTCCGTCAGGGAATCTGCCGTCTCCCCAGCCAAATCTCCCGCAAACAAAATAATGCCCCCAACCGGATATTGCGTTAGCTCATCCGGTCCGAAGCGTCCATCATTTTTTACAAAGAACATCTGTCCGACCTTTTCTTCCAGACTCATCGTCTGGATCTTGTCCTGTATCCGCACATCAAGCACCGTCGATTTCTCCGTTCTTCGAACTCGTGATTATCATTATACATTACATATAATAATCACGATTTCTCCGTTCTTCGAACTCCCGAAATCGTAACAGCCATGCGCATTCCGGACTATCGTCCTTCATGCTTATGTCTGTTTATCCGTCATATAAATAAGCAGCTCCGTCTGCAAGCAGCCTCGCTGCTTATTTGCATGACGGAATTATTATATCATGTATTGATCTGATTGCTCGTTGTGCCAATCGACCAGATCCTGCAAGGTAATATTGTCTACGACTTCCGATATCGCATCGTACAGTTTCTCCCAGATACGAACCGTTACGCAGCTGCTTCTTCTGTCACAGTCAATTGGATTTTGTCCAACACAGGCAACCGGGGCAAGCTCGCCTTCCGTCAATCGTAAGATCATACCGACTGTATAATCCTTCGGTGCACGCGAAAGCAGATATCCCCCCTGCGCACCTCGGATTCCGCGCACAAATCCCGCCTTGTTCAATACAGAAATAATCTGCTCCATATATTTTTCAGATATATTCTGCCTCTTTGCAACGTCTTTTAAACTGATCGGTTCTCCCGTGTTATAGACTGCAAGATCCAGCATCAGGCGAAGTGCATACCTTCCCTTTGTTGATATTTTCATGCAAGTTCCTCCATAAAGTAACCGATTATATAATTTCGGTCTCGTCGCTTTCCGCAGATACCAAAAATTATATAATCGGCACTAACATAAGTCAAGATAACAAACTATATTTTATCCGTTCATTTTCTTCTTTTTACTGCTCTGCAAACAATGCAGTTGAAAGATATCTGTCACCAGAATCTGGAAGCAATGCAACGATTGTCTTGCCCTTGTTCTCTGGTCTTTTTGCAAGGATATCTGCAGCTTTCAATGCTGCACCAGAAGAGATGCCAACCAGAACACCTTCCGCTCTTGCAAACGCTCTTCCCTCTTCAAATGCATCATCGTTCTCGATTGTAATGATCTCATCGTAGATCTTTGTATTCAGTACCTTTGGTACGAATCCGGCTCCAATACCCTGAATCTTGTGGGATCCGGCCTGACCGGTTGAGAGAACTGCACTTGTTGCAGGCTCTACTGCTACAATCTTCACATCTGGATTCTTAGACTTCAGATATTCACCAACACCTGTCAGTGTTCCGCCTGTACCAACACCGGCTACGAAGATATCCACCTTACCCTCTGTCTGCTCCCAGATCTCTGGTCCGGTTGTCTTCTTGTGCATCTCAGAGTTGGCCGGGTTATCAAACTGTCCAAGGATGATTGCACCCGGGATAGACTCCTTCAATTCTTCTGCCTTTGCGATGGCACCTTTCATACCCTTAGAACCGTCTGTCAACACAAGCTCTGCACCATATGCCTTCAGAAGATTTCTGCGTTCTACACTCATGGTCTCCGGCAGTGTCAGGATTGCACGATAGCCCTTTGCGGTTGCAACGGCCGCAATTCCGATACCTGTATTTCCGGATGTCGGCTCGATGATTGTTGCCCCCGGCTTCAGCTCTCCCTTTTCCTCAGCATCCTCGATCATTGCAAGTGCAATACGATCCTTTACAGAACCGGATGGGTTCAGGTACTCCAGCTTTACATACAGATTTGCATCTGTCACGCCTGCCTTCTTCGCATAACGGTCTGCCTGAAGCAATGGTGTATTACCGATCAATTCCAACGCACTTTTAATTACTTTACTCATAATGTCTACCTCCAGATTTTCTTATATTTTTCTATCGTTTTTCTATTTCCCTATATTCCTACCCATTAAGTAGGATTTGAGTGTATTATAACACGATATAACCATTTGTCAATCACTTTTTTGATTTTTTTATAAAAAAAAAGAAACCGCACTTAAACGGTTTCTCTTTTTGACAATTCCCAGAACGCGACTGCACTCGCAGCCGCCACATTCAGCGAATCCACACCATGTGTCATCGGTATCTTCACCGTATAATCGCTGTGCGTGATCGTCTCCTGCCGCAACCCTTCTCCTTCCGTTCCAAGGATCACAGCGAGCTTATCAAGCTTCGCAAACCGCGGATCACAGATCTCGCACGAATCATCCCGCAGAGCCATCGCTACACACGGAAATCCCAGCGTATGAAGCGCCTGCGCGGTATCTTCTTCTGACTTCGGCAGATACGTCCACGGAATCTGGAATACCGTACCCATACTGACCCGAATTGCTCTCCGGTATAGCGGATCGGCGCATCCATGTGTCAGAAGCACTGCATCCATGCCAAGTGCCGCAGCAGACCGAAAGATTGCTCCGACATTCGTCGGGTTCATCACGTCTTCTAACACTGCAATCCGGTACATATCACGGCATAAGATGTCCGCCTGTGGAAGCTCATTTCGTTCCATCGCACATAACATTCCACGCGTCAGCTTAAACCCGGTAATCTGCGTCAGTACATCAAACCTTGCAGTATAGACCGGAATCTCTCCACACACCTTAAGCAATCCCTGCTGTTTTGGTACCCCCGCTTCATCCATCAGGACAGAAATTGGACGATATCCGGCAGCAAGTGCCCGCTCCACGACGATCGGGCTTTCCGCGATAAAGATACCCGGCTTCGGCTCCCGGTAACGAAGGAGCTGTACCTCTGAAAGTCTGGCATAGATATCCAAACCTGCATCCTGTAAATTCTGTATAGAAATAAAATGTGGCATGAACACACATCCCCTTTCCGTGACATGTGTCCATGCCGCAATCGTAACTTTTATTTATGAGAAATAAGCAACACCGGACTCAAAGATCTTCTGATCCTGATCTCCGTAGATATTGACTGCCACTGCTGTTCCCTTACGCTCTGAGTGAGCCATCTTACCAAGTACACGGCCATCCGGACTTGTGATACCCTCGATTGCGTAGTAAGAACCATTGACATTGTAATACTCATCCATTGTTGGATTTCCATCCATATCAACATACTGGGTTGCAACCTGTCCATTTGCGAAGAGCTTCTCTGTCCACTCCTTGCTTGCAACAAAACGTCCCTCACCATGTGAGATTGGCACGGTATACACACCGCCAAGCTTTGCCTTCTGCAACCATGGGCTCTTGTTTGTAACAACCTTTGTGTAAACCATCTTGGACTGATGACGACCGATGCTGTTGATTGTCAGTGTCGGTGAATCATCCTCCTGTGGACGAATCTCGCCGTAAGGAACAAGTCCGAGCTTGATGAGTGCCTGGAATCCGTTACAGATACCAAGTGCCAGTCCGTCACGCTCATTCAAAAGCTTCATAACCTCATCTGCAATCTTTGCATTACGGAATGCAGTTGCGATGAACTTACCAGAACCATCCGGCTCGTCACCAGCGGAGAAACCACCTGGGAACATGATGATCTGACTTTCACTGATTGCCTTTGTAAATGCATCTACCGAATCACGGATACCCTGTGCATCCAGATTACGGAATACGATTGTCTGAACCTCAGCACCCGCATTCTCAAATGCCTTGGCTGAATCGTATTCGCAGTTTGTACCAGGGAATACTGGAATAAATACCTTTGGTTTTGCTACTTTATTCTTTGCCACATAGATAGAACCGGCATCATACAGTCCTGTACTTACCTTTCCATCTACAATCTTCAATGTATCGTTGATCTTATCATTCTGTTCTACGCCGGACTCTGTCGGGAATACTTTCTCAAGCTTCTTTGTCCATGCATCTAATGCCTCATCCATTGTGATCACAGTATCGCCATATACGAACTCTGGTGCATCCTGTACTTCACCGATGACTGTACATGGAATACCAAGCTCTGTCACATTGTCCTTCTCCACTTCAAGAATGATAGAACCATATTTCTTCGCTGTAAGATCATCTGCATCAACGGTCTTCGCAAGTTTTACACCAAGCTTATTACCAAATGCCATCTTTGAGATTGCCTCGATCATACCACCAAAGCCGATTGCATAAGCAGATACAACCTTACCCTCTGTAATTGCCTGATGCAGCTTCTCGTATTTATCCATTGCATCCTGATAATCCGGCTTGTCGTAAGCATCGTGCTTGATATCGAAGCATACAAGCTGATTACCTGCCTTCTTCAATTCTGGTGTCACTACATCCTGATAGCTTGCAACATCGACTGCGAAGCTGACCAGAGTTGGTGGAACATCAATATCATTGAAGGAACCAGACATAGAATCCTTACCTCCGATAGAAGGAAGTCCAAGTCCCATCTGTACATCATACGCACCAAGCAATGCGGAAAGTGGCAGCCCCCAACGATATGGATCGGTACCAAGTCTCTCAAAATACTCCTGGAATGTCAGTCTTACCTTGCTTACATCACCACCGGCTGCAGCAATCTTTGCAACGGAAGTCAGTACCGCATAGATGGCTCCATGATATGGGCTCCAGCTTGACAGATATGGATCAAAGCCGTAGCTCATCATTGTAACCGTATCGGTCTTTCCCTTCAGTACTGGGAGCTTTGCGATCATCGTCTGTGTCTCGGAGAGCTGGTACTTACCACCATATGGCATTGTAACCGTACCTGCGCCGATGGAGGAATCGAACATCTCCACAAGTCCCTTCTGGGAAGCGACATTCAGATCAGAAAGTGTATCTAACCAGAGCTTCTTCACATCAGAAGCATCCTTCTTCTCGTCAAAATATTTTGCAGATGCATCTGGCATAGCAACCTTGACATCTGTCTCCTGATGAGCACCGTTTGTATCAAGGAATGCACGGGACAGATTCACGATCTCCTTTCCTCTCCATGAAAGTACGAGACGCTTCTCCTCTGTTACGACAGCAACTGCAACTGCCTCTAAGTTCTCCTCAGCGACATACTGCATCATCTTGTCAACATCCTTTGGATCAACAACGACTGCCATACGCTCCTGAGACTCGGAAATCGCAAGCTCTGTACCATCAAGGCCAGCGTATTTCTTTGGAACCTTATCCAGATCGATCTGTAAACCATCGGCAAGCTCACCGATTGCAACAGATACACCACCTGCACCGAAATCGTTACATTTCTTGATTAAGCTTGCAACCTCTTCCCGACGGAACAGACGCTGAATCTTACGCTCCGTTGGTGCATTACCCTTCTGTACCTCAGCACCACATGTCTCGATGGAGCTTTCTGTATGTGCCTTGGAAGAACCGGTTGCTCCACCACAGCCATCACGTCCGGTACGTCCACCGAGCAGGATGATGATATCGCCCGGATCAGAATTCAGACGCTTCACACATCTTCTTGGAGCAGCACCCATAACAGCACCAATCTCCATACGCTTTGCCACGTAATTTGGATGATATACTTCCTTTACAAGTCCGGTTGCAAGTCCAATCTGGTTACCATAGGAGCTGTAACCTTCGGCAGCAACCTTCACAATCTTTCTCTGTGGGAGCTTACCATGCATCGTATCCTTCAAAGATACAGTCGGATCTGCAGCTCCTGTCACACGCATTGCCTGATATACGTAAGAACGTCCTGACAGCGGATCACGGATTGCACCACCCAGACAAGTTGCAGCACCACCAAACGGCTCAATCTCTGTTGGATGGTTATGTGTCTCGTTCTTAAAGCTTACCAGCCACTCTTCTTCGACTCCATCGACCTTAACTGGAACAACGATCGAACATGCATTGATCTCGTCTGACTCTTCCTGATCGTCAAGCTTGCCAGCCTTCTTCAGTTCCTTCATTGCCATAAGGGCGATATCCATCAGGCAGACAAACTTATCGTCTCTGCCCTTGTACATTTCCTTTGTTGCTCCAACATAACGATCATATGTCTCGGCGATCACATCCTTGTAATAACCATCGTCGAATGCAACATTTGTAAGCTCTGTTGAAAATGTTGTATGACGGCAATGGTCAGACCAGTATGTATCAAGCACACGGATCTCTGTCATAGATGGATCTCTGTGTTCTTCGTTCTTGAAATAGTTCTGTATATGCTCAAAATCCTTGATTGTCATAGCAAGTCCGAGGGAATCATACAGTGCCTTTAATTCTGCCTCTGGCATATCCTTGAAGCCATCGAAGATCTTCACATCTGCAGGTTCCTCAAAGTTTGTAACCAAAGTCTCCGGCTTTGTCTCATCTGTGATACGGGAATCCACCGGGTTTACAACATACTCCCGGATTGTCTGCATCTGCTCTTCTGTCACATCACCTTCTACCACATAAGTAGTAGCTGTCTTGATAACTGGTGTCTCCTCCTCGTTCAGAAGCTTGACACACTGCTCTGCAGAATCCGCACGCTGATCGAACTGTCCCGGAAGGAATTCCTGTGAGAAGCATTTTTCCTTCTCATTCATAGGGAATGATTCTTCATATACGACATCGATTGGCGGCTCTGAGAAGATGGTAACCTTCGCTTTGTTGTAGGTATCCTCTGATACACCTTCCATGTCATACCGTGTCAGGACGCGGACATTGTCAGCTTTGATTCCAAGGTAATCCTTGAACTGCTTCTTTAAGTCTTTTGCCTTAACCGCATAAGCATCTTTCTTTTCTACATAGATTCGTCTAACCTTGCTCATGACTTTCCTCCTGAATTTTGTAATTTACTTTCTGCATCTTACTGGTGCATACGTCTTACAATTTTGTATATTACCACATTTTGGAACACGAGTGGAGAATTTTGTACAAAAAATACAATTCCATCCGTCGGTGCCAAAACTTCAGCCTTAATATTACCATCCATCGGGTTAATGATCTCCGCAAGCACCTGCCCGCGTTTTACCTCCTGATTTACCCCGACGATGCAGCGGAAAAATCCCGCCTCATCGGCACGTACCGACACGAGATCTTTCTCTTTTAATGTCGTTGAGATATATCCTCCATGGCTCTCATAGCGGATGATTCCCATTCGCGTCAGGAACCGGAGCACTGCACTGACTGCCATCTTCGCACTCTCGCCATCCAACGTATCGGTGGTCGCAGAATAAACCGAAAAGGCCTGTGTTCCCGTCTTTTGCCAGTTATAATTGAGTGTCGCTGTATCAAACGAACGGGTATCGCCCGTTAATACATATGGCATTCCGAACAGATTTGCCAGACTGGTACTCTCCGTACCGGTCTCCATCATCCGCACATGCGGGATTGAGATTCCCTGCAGATAAAAGCTTGCAAACTGGATACCGTATGTATAATCCTTGACACGGTCCATCAGCGTCGCCGCAATCCGGCTTGTCGCAGTACCCTCGATATTTCCCGGAAATGAACGGTTGATATCCGAATCATCCGAGATCCATTTTTTCTTTTCTGCGTTCATTGAACTGTAATTGAGTGTCGGGATCAGCAGGATTTCCTTTCCGGCTACCACATCCCCCTGTGCTTCAATCTCTGCCAGTCTCTGTGCCAGAAGTGAGCACATATATAACTGCTGGTATTCATTTCCACGCATAGATCCAACAATACACGCTGCCTTATCTCCGCGTCCATATGAATATCCATGAATGTTAAACTCTCCACGAAACGCTGTGTTCATGGAAAAGATAATTTCTTTATTCATAGGCGTTTCCTCCCACGATTCTTGCAAGCAGGGAACCTTCCTCAATGACCGGATAATCACGTAATGAACAGATCATGCCATCTCCTGTGGCATACACGACCTCTTCCACGGCTCCAGTGATCACGTTGACAACCGTTCCAAGCTCGTCCCCCTTTTTTACCTGTGCAAATAACTGTACTCCCGGAATAAAGATACCACTGCTCTCTGCATTGATATACCGGATATCCTTATCGTTTGTGATCGGAACCTTCTTTGGAGTCACCGTGTTTCCCTTCCAGATTCCCATCTCCTTCATCAGTGCAAACAAACCGTCCACGATTGCATTGCAATACTGCTGATTGATCCGATAGGCTACGCCGGACTCGATCACAACCGAGCGCACGCCAACTTCATTTAAGGAATACGCAAGACTGCCATTTAATACAGAATTACTTGGATGAATCCAGATCATGTCAACATTCAGACATTTAGCGATCGGCATCAGTTCATCCACCCGGTCATCATTCATACGCACCTGCGGTACCTCATGTACATACAGGTTACTTGCATGCAGATCAATACACACATCCGCACCCTTGATATCATCGAAAATGCAGGACGCCGTATATTCCCCCAATGCGCCTAGCTTTGATCCTGGAAATATGGAATTCATGTCAATACCGGAACCCGGAATCTCTCTTGTTTTCGAATCCAGTCCCATCGGATTTAATGCCGGATACACATCCACAATTCCGATCAGATTTTCATACTCCAGCTTGATCCGGCGAATTACCTCATAGCAGATATACTGTCCCTGCAGCTCATCCCCGTACAATCCGGATACGATACAGATTCTCTTTTCTTCTCCCGTAGGAAAATCCGGTGCCAGATGATTTTTCTTCACCTTCAGTTCTTCTTCCACCATCAGATCTACGGATACAACTGTCTCTATCATTTATAACGACTCCATTAACTTGATTCAAACAATACAAATGGTCATATATACGTAGCGGGTATATACGACCATTTCATACTTGTTTTTATTTATATTTAACCTTCGAGTACGGTCTTTAACACGTTCTTGATCGTCTCTACATCAAATGGCTTTGCAATAAACTCTGCGGCACCACTCTGTACTGCCTCTAACATATTGTGCTGCTGACCGGCTGCAGATACCATAACAACCTTTGCGTCTGGGAAATCAGCCTTGATTTTCTTCAGGCTGTCGACACCAGACATCACTGGCATTGTAATATCCATCGTGACAAGATCTGGTTTGTACTGTGCGTACATATCATACCCTTCCTGTCCATTTTTCGCCTCACCAACAACTACATATCCGTTTGCTTCCAAAAGTCCTCTTAAGATTTTACGGGATGTTCTGGAATCATCTACAATCAATATATTTGCCATGATCAATCATTCTCCTTATTTATCTTATTCTTTCCTGTATTAGCTGATATTCCACTTTGTCTCCATACAGATTACAATATCTGCACGCTCGCCATGCACATAACATGGAAGCAGGAACATCATACCCTCTGAACTGATGGTTGTGATATCGGTATACATCTCTGGAGGAAGCATATCAATATGCACACCTTCAAGAGATTCCTTCGAAGCAAACAATCCGTTACATACATTGATAAACTCGCAAACTGCATCGAGACTGTCCTCATCGATCACTTCGAACTCTTCCTTCGCAAACTCGGTTGCAATTGGCTTTGTTCCAACATTACAGATACCAATAAACAAATTGTAATCGCCGGTAAAGCACTGGCTGGCAATGTATTTACTTGTATATGTATGGATTCGTTCAATCCGCTCAAAACGAATCTTGTTATCAACAAAACGAACCATATTTCTGGCGAGCAATGCAAGATAATCCTTCACGGCTGCCGGAACCTGGTTGTCCTTTAAAAAGATCTGAATGATCTTGTCAATATCCGAACTCTTCAACGCATCGATTTCAAGTGCTGTATATCGCTCTGACTTTTTATAATGATTCAGATACTTCTGAATATCCTCCAAAGTAAGCAGCTTGCGCTCTACAAGTGCCTGTACGAATAAAAGATAGGAATCACCCTGTTTTTTCAGAAGCTTCCCAACCTGCTCGTCTGTCAGATAACCCTTCTCCACAGCAATATCTCCGAATCTGGCATCCTTCATCGCCTGCAGCTGATTGACTTCATCCGCCTGTTCCTTCGTCATAAGTCCTTCGCTGACTGCAAGCAATCCCATCTTCACACGTGCTGTACGACTCGCCTCTACGATTTCCATATATTGCTCATGTGTCAACACACCAACATCTTCGAGATATTTTCCAAAATAAACTCCAAACATAACGCCCCTCCTTCATGTAACTCTTCTCTTCAGTCAAGAAGTCATAATTTATTGATTATTATACACAATCTCCAGCCAAAAAGCAACTGTCGGGCAAATGCAAAAAATGAGCTTTCAAAACGAGATTTGTCAAGGGGTTTTTCTGCAAAAGAATACAAAAATATAATATATGGGGAGCAATAGAGCATTTGAATCTGTTGCTTCCCTTAATTCATATGTAAAGCGTAACATAAAGTAATGTGTTTAGCGATAGCTTTAGTGATAAAACAAAGCGAAAATATAAAGTGATTCCAAAATTAGTCTGCAAATACAGACCAAAGCATTGTATTTTAAGAAAAAAGGTGCTATAATAGGACTTAATTGATATGGAGGTGTCTGATGAAGATTAGTTATAATAAGTTATGGAAACTGCTTATTGATAAAGGAATGAAAAAGAGCCAATTAAGGGAAGCAGTCGGTGCAAGCAAAAGCACCTTTGCAAAACTTGGAAAAAACGAAAATGTAACACTTCCGATATTACTTGATATATGCGAATATCTTAAATGTGATTTTGGAGATATTATGGAAGCAGTACCGGATAGCAGGGAGCAATGATATGAACGAGAAAGTTTTAGTGGTCGATGATGAAAAAGAGATAGCCGACTTACTTGAGGTCTATCTTAAAAATGATGGTTACACTGTCTATAAATTTTACAATGGCACAGATGCCTTGAAATGTATCAGAGAAACAGATTTGGATTTGGCAATCTTAGATGTGATGCTCCCGGATATTGATGGATTTCACATCTGCCAACAGCTTCGAGAAGAATTTTTCTTCCCTGTTATTATGTTGACGGCAAAAGTTACTGATGGCGATAAAATTATGGGACTTACCATCGGAGCAGATGACTATATTACAAAGCCGTTCAATCCGTTGGAGGTGGTTGCCAGAGTGAAAACGCAACTAAGGCGTTATGTACGCTATAATCAGCCCATAAACAAACAGGCTCTTGAAAACATTGAATACGATATTAGAGGTCTGTCAATAAACAAAAACAACCATAAATGCAGTTTGTTTGGGAAAGAATTGCAACTGACTCCAATAGAGTTTTCTATTCTGTGGTACCTTTGTGACCATCAAGGGAAAGTAGTATCTTCAGAAGAATTGTTTGAGGCAGTTTGGAAAGAAAAATACCTCGATAACAATAATACGGTGATGGCTCATATTGGAAGATTGAGAGAGAAAATGAAAGAGCCTGCCAAGAAGCCGAAGTTTATTAAAACTGTGTGGGGAGTGGGGTATACCATTGAATAAATCAGGAAGAAATAAGATAAAACAGCGTAGTGCAGTATCACGGAAACTACTGATGCAGTATGTAATATCCATAATCGGTTATGTTGTAGGAGTAATGCTCTTTGTTTTTGTGGCGTGGAGATTTTGTATGATGTTCATCTGGCAGCCGGATGATCCTTTATACATACTTTTACAAACCGTTAAAGAATATATTATTTTGTTTTTAGGCATTACCTTTTTGATAGGTTGGGTCTTTATTACTTACTATTTCATTTCCAAGCCGCTTCGTTATTTGGATGAGGTTGTCGTAGCTACGGAACAATTAGTAGTCCCTTCCAATGAGCCAATTGTCTTGCCAAATGAAATGTTTTATGCTGAAAACGAATTGAACAGAGTTCGTGAGAAAGCGTTGGATAATGCAAGAACTGTGAAGGAAGCGGAACAGAGAAAAAACGACCTTGTAATGTATCTTGCACACGATTTGAAAACGCCTTTATCATCGGTTATCGGCTATTTGACATTATTACGGGATGAGCAGCAGATTTCTGCCGAATTGAGAGAACGCTATTTATCAATATCATTGGAAAAAGCGGAGCGTCTTGAAGATTTGATAAATGAGTTTTTTGAAATTGCAAGGTTTAACCTCTCTAATATCTCCCTTGAGTACGGCAAAGTGAATTTAACACGTATGCTTGAACAAATTACATACGAGTTCAAACCTATGCTTGTAAACAAACACTTAAATTGTGAGCTTAACGCACCGCAAGACATAATGGTAAGCTGTGATATAAATAAAATGCAAAGAGTTTTTGATAATTTGCTAAGAAACGCCGTAAATTATAGTTACGAAGGAACAAATATCAAAGTATTCGCTGAACTATTTAACAATAATGTGTGTGTAAAAGTAATCAATGAGGGAAATACCATTCCAAAAGAAAAATTGGATAGGATATTTGAACAGTTTTTCCGCTTGGATACTGCACGTAATTCAAGCAGCGGTGGAGCTGGCTTGGGACTTGCCATTGCAAAAGAAATTGTTGAACTGCATCACGGAACAATAACAGCAGACAGTGCGAATGGTATAACTTGTTTTGAAGTCGTCATTCCTCTGTCGTAAGGAAATTGTAAGAATTTCCGTAGAAAGAAAATAGAATACCGTTTGTGTAAACAGATAAAAGACACTCTTGTTATTGGTACAATTATAAGTACCAAAACAAGGGTGTTTTGTTTTTGGGAAGAAAGGAGCAATCTATATGCCGAGAAAAAGAATAACAGAAGTATTTCCTTTTCTGCTCCCTCTCCGTAAGTGGCAAAGAAAAAAACTTTTCTACTTGAAAATGCAAATGGACGGAAGTAGGTATGCGAAAAGCAAAGCGAAAGCATTGCTGCCCTATAAGGTTTATGAAACCTCATCCCTTATGATGAACGCAAATAGCGGTTTTGATATGAAGTATCAAAGAAACAAAGTACATAATCTGAAATTGGCTGCCACGACGATTGACAAAATTGCAATCAAACCAAATGAAACATTTTCTTTTTGGCAACTCGTCAGATGGGCAGACAGACAAGAAAAATACAAGGACGGATTAAACTTTGTTAACGGAAAAATTGTCGGTTCTTATGGTGGCGGACTATGTCAGCTTAGCAATATGCTGTTTTGGCTGTTTTTACACACTCCATTGACAGTGATTGAACGACACGGACACGCTGTAGAATCGTTTCCCTCTACAACGGAAGAATTGCCGTGTGGAACTGATGCAACAATCAACGAGGGATGGTTAGACTTGAAAATCTGTAACGATACGGATAATACATTTCAAGTTGTGGTGGAATTTGATGACGAGTATATGTATGGAAGTATTCTATCCCAAAACTCGGTGAATATGGAATATAAAGTTTATAATTCATCAGTTTCCTATGTGAGGGAAAACGGAAAAGTTTATCAAATTGCTTCCGTTTGCCGTACCGAAAAGGATATAACAACTGGCAAGGATAGTCAAAAAGAACTGTATATTAACCGATGTGAAATCGGATATGAACTTGATGGAGAAATAGAAATTGAAGAAAGAGGTGCAAATGATGATTAAGAAAAGAATAGCAATCATTTTTGGAGGAAATTCAACGGAATACGAGGTGTCCTTGCAGTCGGCATCTGCCGTTTTTGAGAATATCAACACTAAAAAGTTTGACATTGTTCCTATTGGAATTAGCAGAAATGGTGAATGGTATCATTACACGGGTGAAATCAAAAGAATTGCAGATAACACTTGGATTGAAGATATCGACAAACTCCGTCCTGTTGTCGTATCTCAAAGTCCTGCGACAAAAGGTATGTTAGAGCTTGCTGGAACAAATTATCGTGTTATAGAGATAGATTTGGCATTTCCGGTATTACACGGAAAAAACGGAGAGGATGGAACTTTGCAGGGCTTATTTGAATTGGCAGGGATACCTGTTATCGGTTGCAATACACTATCTTCCGCTTTATGCATGGACAAGGACCGGTCACACAAACTTGTCAATCTCGCAGGCATTTCCGTGCCAAAGTCAGTAACCTTCAATGCGTATAATGCTAAGTCAGCCCTGCAAGAAATTGATGCCACCTTGACATATCCCCTTTTTGTAAAGCCTGTTCGAGCCGGTTCATCCTTTGGAATTACAAAAGTAATGGAAAAGCAAGAACTTGATGCCGCTATTGCAATGGCTTTTGAACACGATACAGAGGTTATTGTTGAGGAAACTATCAACGGATTCGAGGTAGGATGCGCTGTCCTTGGCATAGATGAGTTAACTGTCGGCAGAGTGGATGAGATTGAACTGTCAAACGGTTTCTTTGACTATACCGAAAAATATACTCTCAAATCGTCAAAAATCTATATACCTGCAAGAATTGATGCTGAAACAGAAAAAAGAATACAGAAAGCAGCTGTGACGATATACAAAGCTCTTGGATGCTCAGGTTTTGCAAGAGTGGATATGTTCTTAACACCGTCCGGCGAAATCGTTTTTAACGAAGTAAATACGATCCCCGGATTTACTTCTCACAGCCGTTATCCAAATATGATGAAAGGGATTGGGTTGTCTTTTGCAGAAATGCTGGACAAGCTAATCGGGTTATATGTGGAATGATGAAAACCGTTGTTTTGTCAAATGATAAAATTCATACTGGTACGCTGTTGCTTGTCAACGCACGTTGCCCAATGAAATACGAAAACAAAAAAGGACTGCTTCCTGCGAATATAAATTTCCCAGATATACGCTTAGACCGTGATGCAGCAAATGCGTTGCAGTTTGTTTTAGAAAAAATATCAGCAAAAGATAAAATTATTCCTGTGAGTGGTTATCGTTCTGTTAATGAACAAACGGAGATATATAACAATTCTCTCAAGGAGAACGGAGAAACCTTTACAAAGAAATTTGTTGCTCTGCCGAACAGAAGCGAGCACCAGACGGGACTTGCCATTGATTTGGCATTAAATGAAGAAGAAATTGACTTTATATGCCCCAAATTTCCCTACGATGGCATTTGTGATGATTTCCGCCAGACAGCCTATAATTATGGATTTATTGAGCGCTATCCCAAAAACAAGGAATCTATCACAGGCATTTCCCACGAACCGTGGCATTTTCGTTATGTTGGATACCCTCATTCAAAAATCATTCAGCAGAAAGGAATATGCTTTGAGGAATATATCTCCTTTGTCAAGAATTACAGATATGATTGTAAATTGACCTTTATGCAAGAGAACGGAAAAGTAATTGAAATCTTTTATGTCCCTGCGAGAAACGATAAAATCGAAATTGCAATTCCAGATAATTGCATTTACAACGTTTCCGGCAACAACATTGATGGGCTTATCGTAACAATATGGAGAAAAGATGATGACGAAAAGTAAATATTATGCAGGCGTTGATTATTTCCGGTTGGTTGCTGCTTTATTGATTGTTGCCATTCACACATCACCGCTTGCTACATATAACGAAACGGGAGATTTTATACTTACTCGAATAGTTGCCCGTGTTGCAGTGCCTTTCTTTTTTATGGCATCCGGTTTCTTTGTAATCTCCAGATATTCTTACAACACGGAAAAATTGATGCGTTTCGTGAAAAGGACTGCATCCATATACGGTGCTGCTATCCTGCTTTATATTCCTATCAACATTTATAACGGATATTTCCGCATGGAAAATTTATTGCCTAATGTTATAAAGGACATTGTTTTTGATGGCACGCTGTATCATTTGTGGTATCTACCGGCATCTATTTTGGGTGCATTGATTGCTTGGTATCTTGTGAAAAGATTTGATTACAAGCGTGCATTTATTATTACCGCTATGCTCTATGTGATTGGGCTGCTTGGAGATAGCTATTATGGAATAACAGAGCAATCTGTTCTGTTAAAAAATATCTATGATATGCTATTTCAGATTTCAGACTATACGAGAAATGGTATTTTCTTTGCCCCTGTCTTTTTAGTAATGGGGGGCTTTCTTGCTGATACCAAGAAAGAAATCACACTGGCGAAAAGTATCAGCGGATTTGGAATCAGCTTTGTTTTGCTATTTATGGAAGCAATGATACTGCGCTCTTTTGAGTTGCAACGACACGACAGTATATATGTTTTCCTGCTTCCTTGTATGTTTTTCCTGTTTTGCGGCATTTTAAGGTTAAAAGGAAAGCATAACAAAAATCTGAAAACCATATCACTGCTTATATACATTATCCATCCGATGATGATTGTTGTAGTCCGTCTAATTGCAAAATTAGTCCATTTGGAAAATCTGCTGATTGATAATAGCCTCATTCATTATATCGTGGTGTGTTTCGCTTCTGTTGTTTTTAGCTTCGTGCTTACGGTTTTGCTGGATAAATTTCATTCTAAAAATAGCAAAAGCCGAACCGATATAGAAAGAGCCTGTGCAGATGTTGATTTGAATAATCTGGAACATAATGTGAAAGTCTTAAAAAATGCAATGCCGCCGAAGTGTGAATTGATGGCGGTCGTAAAGGCAGAAGCGTATGGACACGGAGCGTTTGAAATATCCACGCATTTGAACAAAATTGGCATCAACACATTTGCGGTGGCAACCATAGACGAGGGAATCAAACTAAGGAAATATGGTGTTCGTGGAGAAATTCTTATACTTGGATATACCGATATAAGCCGTGCATCTGAATTGAAAAAATATGATTTAAGTCAAACCTTGATAGATTATGAATATGCCAATGCCTTAAATCAAAGCGGTGTTACAATAAAGGCACACATAAAAGTCAATACGGGAATGAACAGGCTCGGTATATCAAGTGAGGATAGTTCTAAAGTAGGAGCTATTTTCAAAATGAAATACATTAAGGTTTCGGGCATATTCACGCATCTATGCTGCTCGGATAGCTTGTCAAACGATGATGTTGCCTTTACCAATCAGCAAATCAATAATTTTTACAAGTTAATTGATGTTTTGAAAGACAGCGGCATCAGAATACCAAAGCTCCATATACAAAGCAGCTACGGTCTTTTGAACTATCCGAATTTGGAGTGTGACTATGTAAGAGTAGGGATAGCTTTATACGGAGTCCTTAGCTCACCCAATGATGATACGAAGCTAAAACTCGACTTGCGCCCCGTCCTCTCGTTAAAAAGTAAGGTGGTGCTTATACGACAAGTTTCAAAGGGCGAAAGTGTCGGATACAGCAGAAACTTTACAGCGGAGCGTGACAGCAAAATTGCCATCTTGCCCATCGGATATGCTGACGGACTTCCAAGAAATCTGTCCTGCGAAAAAGGTGGTGTCCTAATCAATCATTGCTATGCACCTATTATTGGGAATATTTGTATGGACCAGCTTGCAGTTGATATTACGGACATAGATGATGTTACAGTTGGTGCTATTGCGACATTGATAAGTACAGATGAGTATGCTCTATCTGCGGCATCGGTTGCTGATAAATCTGACAGCATTAGTAATGAATTGCTAAGCAGAATAGGAAAAAGAGTCCCCATAAGAATAAAGAATTCATAAAAATACAAAATGGCTACTCGTGCAAATAACACGGGTAGCCATTTTACAATATCACCTATGATTAAATATTTATCGCTCCCAATCACGATTCTTGTTTTTCTTAGGCTGTCGCTCTTGACGAGCCTGCTGTTCTTTCTGCCGCAAGCGTTCACGGAGAGAATGGGACTCGGCTTCTTCGCCTAAAAGATTTGCCGTTTCATGCTTGGCGTCGAACATCGTCATAGAATTGTAAGCATTGCCGTAGGTATTTTGCACCCTGCGGATAGCACTCTGTTCCTTGTCAGAGCGAATTTCCTGCCTTGCTTGGTGCAGATCCAACGGCTCAAAATCTGCCGCCTGCTCTTGCAGCTCGGCATACTGTTTGAGGGCATTATCAAGCTCTGCGGCGTATTTCATCTCCTGCTCCTCCAGCTTTTTAAGCCCTGCTTCGGACTTGGCAATTTCCTTTTTCACATCGGAAAGGTTGCTGTCATCCGCACATTGTAGGTGCTGAAGCACAATCGCTTTTTCGGATTTCAGTTCTTCCAACAGCTCGGTCAGCTCCGCAATACGGGCGGTCAATTCCTTTTTCCTCGGAACATTCCAGAACGGCAACTCCTTCTGCTCGGCAAGGAGGGATTTGCGCTCTCTGCTCTTTTCCTTGATTTGCTCCACAAGAGAGCTATACTGCTTCATTTCCGCTTTCACATCAGAAATATAGGTTTTGAGCTTTCGCTGTCCGGTGCGAATATGCCCAAGTTGATAACAGAAAATCAGCACGTTCTGACGCACACTTTCCATCGCTTTGGCTATGGCAGGGATGGTATTCTTTACTGCCTGCATCAGCTTTTTAACGGTAGCTTTCAGTTCACGGAGCATTGCGTTATCAGCCTTGATTTGCCTGTTCAACTCACAGCGGTCAGAGATAATGCCTTTCTTCTCCAATGCCCTTGCAACAACGCCCTCGTGAATGGTAGGCTGTTCTGCTAATCCCCGTTCTGTGTGACTTCGGTGGTCGATACGGGCATCGTGTCCGTATTGTTCCAAATAGCGGTTGGTCACATCTGCCCACGCCTTACGCCATAACACAAGTTGTTCCTCGCTGTTCCAACGCTCGGCAATGGGATTCTGTCTGCCGAACTTAGTGCTTTTGGGGTGCTTGCTGGCTCGTTCCAAACCCTGCTTTTCGGCTTCTGATGGCGGCATATACACTTTCTTTTTGCCCACCTTGTAGGGATATTGTTTCTCCCATCCGTCAGCCTGTGCCATCTTAAACTCCGAAGCGGTAAAGCCTTTTTCCTCGCCGTCCTTAATGCAGAGATATTCTTTCTCGGTCTTGTACTGCCAGTTGCCCTGTTCGTCCAGCGGGCGTACCGTCAGCATGATATGGGCGTGGGGATTATGCCCAGGTGGGTGCGGATCATGGATCGCAACGTCAGCGCACATTCCCTCTGATACGAAGCTGGTCTGAATAAAATCGGACAGCAGATCCTGCCACTGTTCCGGTGTCAGCTCGATGGGCAAAGCCGGAACAAACTCACGGGCAAGGCGGCTGTCCTTTGTCTTTTCGTTTTCCTCCACGGCGTTCCATAGCACACCTCGGTCTTTCCATTCCGGCGGAGCGTATTCCGGCAGGAATACCTCCCGCCATACGAGTCCTTTCTTACGGGTATAATCGTGTCTTATGCCATCGTAGTCATTGAGGATGTTGGTGCAGCTTAGATAAGCGGAAGCTGCCACGGCAGACCGTCCCGTTCCCCGGCTGACCACCTTTGCTTCAAGATGATAGATTGCCATTCGTTCTCACTGTCCTTTCGTTCTTGGATTTTTGTTTCTTTTGCGAAAAAGAAAAGGGTGTCGTGAACTGCGACACCCTTTCTGCGACAAAGCTGCCGGTGGCAGGTTTGTGCAGGCAGTCGGCAAGTTGTTTCCAAAATGGAAACAACTGTTTTGATGATGAAGCAAAGCACATAGCCGACTGCGTGGACGATGACAGCACTCTCAAAAGAGGGTGGCATTGTCCAAAGGCTCCCGCAGGAGCCGCATCCGCCTCGCAGAGCGCACGGTTGCCGCAGGCAATACCACCGCCCACTTCGTGGGTGGTGAGTAAGTGCGCCCTTCGGGACAAAAGAAACGGGACGCCCGGTTTCCGAACGCCCCTCGCATCAATTCTTTCGTAAAATCCCATATAAAAAGTCCTCCAGTTCTTCCAGGTTCATCTTGGCAGCCTGCGGAAAGGCTTTTTCCAGTATCGCCCCCTCCTGGATCAGCCGCCGTGTCCGTGCCTTTCGTTCCTTTTGGCGGTCACGCATCTCGGCTTCTTCCAATCTGTGTCTGGCTTGCAGCAATTTCTTTTCATCTTGGGTCATAGATAAATCCTCCTGTGGTAGTAAAATAGGCTTTGTTTGATAGCAGACAGATACTAAATATCCGTCCCTTTGGTATCACGATTACATCGGTATCCGTTGCGAAATCCTTATGGTAGTAAAAATGCCCCTGCCTGGCATTGCAGTAATACCAAGCAGGGGCAAAAGTAATATCAGAAGCTATCCGCAAAGTCCAATGCCGCCGAAAGTTCCTCGTCATCCGGCTGCGGTGCAGGCTGGGCAAACGGGAGCATCGGGGCTGGGGCAACTCGCAAGCCCTGTTCGATTGCTTCCGTTACCCGCCGAAGAAAAGCATCCTCTTTTTCACGGGTTTCCAGATATGGGTCAGCGGCAAGGCGTTCCTGCCGCTCAAAATGGTCATTGACAGCAGCGACAATTGCTCTGCTGTAAGAGCGATATTGCTTTTTATCCATCCTCTGCAAATAATCAAAAGCCCTGCGGTCATCCTCGTCCGCAAGGTTCAGACGCAGGGTAGTCGTATAAATTTGCTTCATACGATACCGCCTTTTCTGTGGAGCTTCTGCTCGGCAAGCAGTTCATAGCCCTTTGCGGTGGCGCAAATATCGTCGTTGATGGTCACACGGTCTTTGTCATAGCTGCCGAAGTTTTTAAGGATACAGCTTCCACCGCCAACCACATACAGACGCATCAGCTCCGGGTCATACTCGTGTTCACGCAGTCTGCGGAAGATACCTTCGGCGTACTCGGTTGCCGTATCCCAGATGGCAGTCAGATAACGCTGGCTGATGTCGGCTGTACCGTGACGGATCACCCGGTCAAGGACGATTTCATCCACCGATACGCCAAACTGTTTCATCAGGTTTTCCCGCACCGCAAGCATACACTGGTTTGTTCCGTACTTCTCGGTGAAGCATTTCTTCGCCAGAGGGCGGCACTCGTTGATATACATGACATTCATGGTTCCGTTGCCGATGTCGCAGAGCATATTGATCCCCTTGAACTCACGGAGTCGGTCTGCCACAGCAGAGAAGCCCTGCGGAAAAATCTCTGCGCCTGCAAATTCCACATGATATTCCACACCACGGAAGGTAAAGTCAACGCTTTCGTTCTGAAGCAGATATGCCCTGAAGCTGTCCTTCTGCTCGGATACCCAGGTCAGGGGAAGTCCGGCAGCAAGGTGAACATGGGCAGAGGTCAGCCTGCGGATATTCAGCTCTCTGGCAACGGCGGCAAGAGTGAGAATATAATAGTCGCTGTCGGTCATCTTGTCGGAGATAAATTCCTTGTGTTCCTCCCCGACAATATAATACTTGCCCTCATAGACAAGCATATTGCTCTTGAAGGTGGGTTCTTTGTCATAGGCAGCAACGCCTGTCTTGAAACAGCAATGGGCGGTCTTGATATTCCCGTACCCGTGGTCGATGCCGATGATGATGGGATTGGTGGTTGCATTGTAATTGCTCATAAAACTCATATTGATTCCTTTCTGCCACTGTGGGCAATGCAAAAATGGTTTGTTCTGGTAAGTGGTCATTTTGACCACTTACCACTTGAAAAGTGAAAGTTACCAAAATGAGAACTTTCACTTTTGGGGCAACAAAAAAGCGACCTATGATTTCTCATAAGCCGCCGATTAGGGTGATATTCTGCTGTAAAAGTGAAAAGTGCCAACTTGGCATCTTTCACTTTGTGGGGAGAAAATCAAGTGGGCAAAATGTCTACTTGATTTATGGCTGTGAAATCAAGCTACCAATTTGGAAACTTGATTTTTGGATTTTGGCAAGTTACCAAAATGGGAACTTACCACTTTTAAAGCAGAGTGTATCGCAAAGTATCAAAATGATACTTTGAAAACTGGTAAAGTGCCAGTTTGACACTTTACCAAAAAGAAACATCACCACAGGTTCCCAACTTGGGAACTTGTGGTGATGATGGTATATTATGCTGTTTTTTCTTCTTTCTCTGCCAATGCCGCTTCGTGCTTTTTCCCCAGCAAGGCTTTCTTACGCTCGCCCTGTCGCTTAATCTGTGCCGCATACTGGCAATCGCTGCAACAGAATTTGACATTTGACCTTGTGGTAGTAAAAGTCTTGCCGCAGTTTTCGCAGACCGCTTCTCGGCTTCGTTCCTTTGCTTCTTCCTGTCTATAATATCTCGCACGGCAATTCGCATTGCAAAACAGTTTTGCTGTTGACCTTGTTTCAAAGGTGTTACCGCAGCATTTACAAGTCTGCGTGATTGGAACGCCTACGGTGCGTTCGCCGGATTTCAACTTCTGGTATCTTTCACGGCTACGGGCACGTTCTTTCTTCAAAAATTCCTGTCTCTTGATTTCTTCCTCGGTCAGCTCCGGTGCAGGAAGTTCAAATACACCGATAAACTTCAAGTAGATTTCAACCTCTTGTGTTCTGTCACCATCAATCTTTTCGGGAGCGTGGACAATGATTTTTTCGATAAATTCATTTATCATCATTGTGGTCAGCTCGGAAAAAACGGTGTACCTCTTGGCAAGCTCCATAAACTGCTCCACATGGGCGGTATCTTCTTCAAAAGAGGATAGCCGTTCTTCATCAGCGGCAACCGATACCTGCAATGCTTTCTGCTCGGCTTCGTATTCGGCAAACAGGCTGTCAAAGCGTTCTGCGGGGATACGCCCAATGGCAAAGGACTCGTACAGCTTTTTGATGATATTATCAAGCTCGGCAATTCGTTTACGGTCTTTGTTCAGCTTTCGCTTGGTGTCCTTTGCGGCTTCTGCCTGTCGGAGCTGGGATGCAGCTCGTACCTTTTCCGCAAATTCCACTTGGTTGGAAATAGCAAAGGTGCTGACAGTGCGAATGGTATTCAAAATTAACTCTCGCAGAGCCTTGGTTGAAATACGATGACCGCAACAAGCAGTAGTTCGTTTCTGTCCTGCCAATTTATAGGTGGAACACTCATAGGCATCTGACGGATAAGGCTTGCTATCCGAACCTCGTGAGCGTTGGTTATACATCTTCGCACCACAATCGGCACAAAACAGAAGTCCCGTCAACGGATTTGCTTCTCCGATGGTATCGTGTCGTCTTGGTGTCTTACGAAGTTTTTGAGCAAGCTCCCAAGTTTCTTTGTCAATAATGGCTTCGTGGGTGTTTTCAAAGATTAACCAGTCCTCTTTGGGATTCATAACAGGGTTCTTGTCCTTATAGGACTGCTTGTGAGAACGGAAGTTGACGGTATGCCCCATATATTCGGGTTTTGCAAGTATCTGTCCGACAACAAAGCCACTCCAGTTATAAGGGTTGGAAAATTCCTCTTTGCTTTTCCAAACGCCTTTCTTTTGCTTGCCAAAGTAAACGGCAGGGGTTTCAACCTTGTCCTCAAATAAGATACGGGCAATATCATAGGGGCCTTTGCCCTCAATGGTTAAGCGGAAAATCCTACGAACAACCGCAGCCGCTTCTTCATCAATGTGCCAGGTGTATTTGTCTCCCGGTTCTTTTTTGTAGCCGTAAATAGCGGCGTTGGTGGTAGGCTTACCCGATTCGCCCTTGACACGGATAGCGGTGCGCTGCTTGCGGCTCAAATCACGCAAGTACCACTCGGACATAATATTGACAAAGGGGGCAAATTCACTGCTGCCGGGGTCGTTGCTGTCTATGCTGTTGCCGATAGCAACAAAGTGAACATTGTGCTGACGGAACATGACCTCGGTGTAGAAGCCGGTCTGCAAATAATCTCTGCCGATTCTGCTCATATCCTTTACAAGTACATGAGCGACCTTTCCTGCTTCAATATCTGCGACGAGCTGTTTCCACGCAGGTCTTTCAAAATTTCCTCCACTCCAACCGTCATCGGTATAGTGTTGGATATTTGTATAGCCTCTTTGCTGGGCGTGGGTTTCGAGATACTTTTTCTGATTCACGATAGAGTTGCTATCGCCAGCCTGGTCATCATCACGGGACAACCTCTCGTATAAGGCTGTAATCTTTTGGGATTCAAGTCCCACAGTCTGTAATGCTGCCATAATTAGGCGCTCCTTTCAGACTGTCGGCTCATTTGTGGTGCATCTATTGTACCACAAAAACAGTCTTTTTCCAATATTTCATTACGAACAATTCGTAAAATTTTATCTTCCATTGTTTCGGTCGCACTTTCATTAAAGACAACCTTGACCTTATAGGTCGTGCCGCCGATGCGGTGGGTGGTATAAGCAAAGTTCTTGTTTTCGTTTTTTACCATAGGCAAATTTCCTCCATAGATTGAAAAATTCACAATTTTAGTGTATAATATTGTTAGTACCGTTTGGTGTAACCATTTGCAGGGTTAAAAGTGCGAGTTAGGTATAAATACCTTACCCGCGCAGAAATGCCCCCAAAAAAGCCTTGTAGCATAAGGCTTTTTGAGGGCATAACGGTTACATCGTGTCTTACTTCTGCTTTTCTCTGTGCTTACGCACTCTTGCTGCGGTCTGCTTGCGGCGGGCATCTTCGGCACATTTCTCCGAGCAGTACACTCGTTTACCTTGTGCGTTGAAGCTCTTGCCGCATTCCTTTCAGACCTTTAATTGCGTGGACTCAAATACGGCTTGCAGCTCCGGCACAGTGGGCAGCAATGCACCACGAAGCCAAGTGCAAAGTCCGCTGTTGGTGTAGTAGATACCGAACATCGGGCAGTCGCAGTCCAGCGGCAGGCAACCGTATTCCTTGTCGTAGTTGGCGCAAGTGGAAACAATCAGCTTTTTAATGCGTTGCTTCTCTCGTGCAGTCAGCTCACGATTGGCTTTTGTCATAGGTAATTCCTCCTTTCCTTAGTATCGGAAGTAATATAAAGATAGGCAAAATATATTACCTCCTCACTAATAGGAGAAATACGGGGTGTTTAGCGGAACTGTTTTTTCGCAGAATTGAAGAAATTTTGAAAAATATTTTTGAAGGGAGGTTTTCGCCTGTGTTTGATGATAAGAAACGATATGACGATGAAGATATTTATGAAGAAGATTTCATAGACAACGATGATGATTATGAAATAGATGCTCCCGATTATCTTGAAGATGATGACGAGGACGAAAACGCCCTTTGGGATGATGAAGATACCGCTGACACGGATATAGAGGACACTCCCGAAAAGAAGCGAAGGAAACGAAAGGGACAGATTTCTTTTGCCGATACCGATATGGATGCCGATGATATTGATTTATCCGAACAAACACGGCGACGGATAGCAAAAGAGCAACAGCTCATTGATGAAATAGAAGCCGACGTTGCCGAAAATCCTATCGAGGAAGATGAGGAAGAAACCGACGAGCAACCGGAGCGAAAACTACTCCAACGAGAAGTAAAGGCGCTGGCACTGAAACGCTTGGAGGATTCTGCCCGAACTCTCAAAGAGTATCAAAATCTTGTGGCTTGGTACGATAAGCTGGATGCCAACCGAGAACGCAGAGAGCGTTATCACGAGCTGTCACGAAGCGGCGACGATGTTCCCCTTGATTATGGTGCGGTAGAGGACGGTCTGTGTTTCCCTGATACGCTCAATGACGTACTTGCAAGGCAAGAGCGAAAGGGCGATTTTATCGACTCCATTTTCTATTGCCCCTATGATATACACGAGCTTGTGTCCGACAGGGATATGTCAATAATTCTCCAAGAACTGACGGAGGACAATAAATTTCTGTTGTTCCTATGGGCATCACGGCAGTACAGCTCCACAAGGATTGCTCAAATCCGTGGTCAGAGCGACCGCAATATCCGAAAAGTCCGTAATACGATGTTAAAGAGGATACGAAAAAAGCTGCTTGCCGCACTTAACAATAAAGTGCAGACAAAGCAACCGTTGACCTTGCTTGAAAAAATGTTTTTAGAAGAAAATGGCGTATCCATTGAAAATGACAACAAAAAGTAGTATAATGGTAATATATATTTGAATTATTTGGGTTACAATACATATAGAAAGGATGGAATGATATGAGCAGGACGAACACCGAAGAAGCAATGCGTGAATTAACAATGATGCTGATATATCTTTCCCGTTTTTCTGATGGCGAGAAGTTTAGCGAAGCGAAGGACTTCTATGCTTGGAAAGACTATGATTTTGATATTCTGAATGAGCTTGATGATGCCGATTACATAAGGCAGGGCAATCATCCCTCACGCACAAAATCCGTATATATTACGGAAAGCGGAACAGAAAAAGCAAAGGAGCTTTTAGCTAAGTATGGCATTGAGGATTGGGGGAAGAAATAGAATATGAAAAATCTGTTTGAACGCACCAGCTCCAACTGGGTGCGATATAGTGAATATGAATGGAAAGAAGCGAAAAACGGCAAGCTGTACTTGAAGCCAACCAAGACAGCACAGCCGAGCATTTATGATCCGATAAGAGATTATCAGCAGCTTGTTTTGGATGCCATCAATATCGGGCGTATGAAATCACAGAAGAAAACGCCAACGGAAATCCAAAAGGCAATTCAGCAGTTTGCCGTGAAATACGGTTTGCTTGGATTGATGACCGCCCTGCCTACCACACCGAACTTTATGGATTATGAAGCGGTGTACCTGCCGAAGAACCACTTTATCCGAGAGGAAACAATGTCCACCAAGGACTATCTTGATTTGTTCTTTCCTTTCGATAAGCCGGATGTGGTCAAAAAAGGCATAGAATCTATGTGGAATATCAGCAACGACCGTGTGATGATGGCGCTTGCTATGACAATGAGCGATTCTCCGATGGCAGTTAATATGAGCTTCCAGCGGGAATATGCCGAGCCATACGAATGGATGCAACAGCAATTTGAGGATATTGCGTTTACCTATCTGACCTCGATGCTTTACTATGAGGACTATGACAGAATGACACCGGAAAGCAGACTGCTGATGCAGCAGGGTATGGCAGCCTTCGGCGGCATTGCGCCCACATACAGAATTGCGCTTTTGGATAAGCCCACGATTGTATGGGATTTCCATTCGCTGATGCTGTGTATGCAGATGATGTTCAGCCTTATGGTGACAGACCAGGATAAGCCAATTCGTATTTGTAAGCATTGTTCTGAGGTGTTCGTAGCAAGCAGACCGAGTGCTGTATTTTGCAGTCCTCAGTGTAAGAATAAGCACAATGTTTACAAGAGCAGAACGAAAGATAAGAATGAAGGATAAGGATGGTGATAAAAATGCCTGAAAGTCAAAATATAGAATGGAAAAGCAAGTGGAAAGACGAATACTTGGAATGGATTTGCGGCTATGCAAACGCACAAGGCGGCAAAATCTATATTGGCTGTGACGACGACGGCAAAATCATAGGTTTACCCAATGCTCATAAGCTCCTTGAGGATATTCCCAACAAAGTCAGAGATGCAATGGGAATTATTGTCGGTGTCAACCTTTATGAAGAAGATGGCAAGGAATACATTGAGATAGATGTTCCCGCCTATCCCATTGGAATTTCCTGCAAGGGTGTTTACTATTTCCGTAGTGGCAGTACCCGACAGATATTGACGGGACCCGCCTTAGAAGCATTTTTGATGCGTAAACGTGGTGCAACTTGGGATAACCTTCCGTTGCCTGCATTTTCGCTGAATGATATTGATGACACGATTGTGGAACGCTTCAAGAAATGGGCGGCTAAGAAAGGGCGCATTGATAAAAGCGTTTTGGACGAACCGAAGGACGTGCTTATGGAAAAGTTGCACCTTATGAATGGCTCGTACTTAACCAATGCGGCTATGCTTTTGTTCTCCAAAGACCCGGAGAAATGGCAGCTTGGAGCATTTGTGAAAATCGGCTTTTTTGAAACCGATGCGGATTTATTGTATCAAGACGAGGTACACGGCTCTATTTTGGAGCAGATTGACAAAATCGTAGAGCTTGTGTATCTGAAATATATGAAAGCAAAAATCTCCTATGAGGGTATGCAACGCATCGAGAGATACTTCGTACCAGAGGATGCCCTGCGTGAAGCGCTGTTAAATGCCCTGTGCCACAAGCAGTATCAATCCGGTGTTCCCATTCAAATCAGCGTTTATGACGACAAATTATATATCGCCAACTGTGGCTGTCTGCCGGAAAACTGGACTTTGGAAAACTTGATGCGCAAACACGCTTCAAGCCCTTATAACCCAAATATTGCTCACGTTTTCTATCTCGCAGGTTTTATTGAAAGCTGGGGACGAGGTGTTGAGAAAATCTGTTCAGCCTGCCAAAAGGACGGCGTACCTCAGCCTGTTTATACTATCAATCCCGGCGATATTATGATTGAGTTTACCGCACCGGAGGACAGAGTGATTCGTTCGGGCAGTGACCAAGTTAGTGACCAAGATACTGACCAAGATGTGCCTAAGATGATTTTGGCATATTGTAGCGAAGCAAGAAGCAAACGAGAGATTTGTGAACACTTGGGATTTTCCAATCTCACATACTTTACCCGCACCTATCTGAAGCCTTTAATCGAAAACGGTATGCTTAAAATGACATTGCCCGACAAGCCGAACAGCAAACATCAGCGTTATATTCGGGCATAAATTGATGGTGTCGGAAAAGCGACTATATATAAGCAAAGCCCACGCTTCTGATTTTTCGTATCAAAAGCGTGGGCTTCCATTATTATTCAGCCATAACTTCAAGCATTATCCTTGCTCCAAGTCGAAAGCTGCTTTGGAACACAAGGCACTCCGCCATAGCATTAAATTCTCGCTGACTTTCCATATAGCGGGCAAACAGTTCCTTTTGTTCGTCCGTCATTGTTGCTTGCAGTTTTTCTTCGTTGCGGGTGACAAGCCGTAAGGCTTCCTTGTATTCCTTGCCAGGGAACACATCATATTCGGACGGCTCAATATTGCCATACCAAAATTCTTCCAGTGTTTTCATAATCTCAGTCCTCGTAGGTATAAATCAGTTCACGAAGGACGATTTCTTCTGCTCGGTTGTGGATGCTGTTTTTACGGCGCACCCATTCCATTTGGTCGTCAGCTTTCAGCGCCTCGGTTACGCCCTCCTGCTTTGCCATAGCGGTGCAGAGGAGTGCCATACGCTCGTTGCAAGCCTTGTCCACTTCCTCTAAATCCTCAAACAGCGTTCCGCTGATTACAAGGTTTGAGTAGATAATGGAATGGTGGTCTTTCAAATAGGCACGACGCATACGCCCATATTTGCTGATTTGGTAGTCCGATGTGGGAGGCAGTTCAAGGTTTGGGATGAAATAATCGCCTTCTTTGCGATAAGTGCCGCCCATTTGCTCAAATAACGATTTCATAAGCAATAGCTCCTTTCTGTGTTGAATTTGTGCGGTTATAAGGCTTTTTCTGCTCCTTTCCTATAACTGCTTCTCGATTCACCACAAATGAGCCGCAGTCATATGTATTAGGTGGGAGAAACCACCCTCTACATATTACATCTCATGATTGAATATTCTATTCTTTTCCTATATAATATATTTATTACATTTATGATACATACTTTACTTTGAGGTGAACGGGTTATGTCTATACAAAAGTCTTTGCGATTGTCGCTTGTTTTAATGGCGTGTCTGCCACTTATATTTCTGACAATCTTTACATACAATTTATCTTATAAAAAATACATGGATCTTGCAACACAGTCCACAGTGGAACTTGCGAAGAACTACGGCATGGGCTTCCAGTCCCAGCTTAACTCACAGATCGCCGAAGTAGAGGGACTTGCAAATGGTACAAACATCCAGAATCTTGTACTGGAGAATTACAATGGTGTTACGCTTGGAAATGATTCTCCTTACTATACGAATGTCACAGATCTGTTTGCAACTGCTTCTGATTATGCCGGCAACAACGTGAATTACTATCTCTATGATGTAAACGGATACTACATTACTAGTTCTGACAACACCAATACGGATGACTGGCAGGAACATATGGCAATTCCGGTCGAGGATATCACAGAAACAAAAATCTTACAGTGTTCACCACTCGATGAAATCGAGAGCATTGATGTTGTATCCCCGATCATTATTAAAAGCCAGATCGTTGGTCTGATCCGTGCCAATATCACCTCCCGGTATTTCGGCTCCTTTATCCCGGAAGATGGCTCTGCATTCATCATGACAAATGATGGCGGCTACCTCTTTACTTCGACCGGGCTAACCGGACAACGGGAACTGGAAACACAGGCGTTTAATTGTCTGAACGGCGCGGACAACGCGAAGGACTATGGACATCTGAAAGCTTCCTCCTTCAAAAATATCTATGGATTTTGCAAGCTTTCCGACTCCAACTGGCTGTATCTGATCAAACAGCAGGGAACTCAATACCAGCAGATATTGGCAACCCTCCCGATTACCATGAGTATCACACTCATCATCATTTTAATGATTGCTATCTGGGTGAGCCGGATCTTATCCGCGAAATACACAGAACCAATCTTTACCCTGCGCGACAACATGACGGACGCCTCCTCTGGTAATCTGGATGTCAAATGTGATGTTGCCTCTGATGATGAATTCGGAGATCTCTCCCGCATGTTCAACAGCATGATGGATATCATCTCCAACAACTACAAGGAATTATCTGCTTCCAAAGCTGCATTAGAGGTCAGCGAACAGGAACTGAAAAAGAACTATGCCCATATCGAGCAGCTTGCCTATCACGATGGCTTAACCGGACTTTATAACCGTGTTGCTTTCATGAAATACGCTTACAAGATCTTCCATGACGCAAGCGTCGGTGCCAGCAAGCATGCCATTTTCTTTATCGACTTAGATAACTTTAAAAATATCAACGATACACTCGGACACGACTATGGTGACCTTCTGTTAAAGGATGTCTCCGACCGGATGCTTTCCTGTATCGCTTCCGATGATATTCTGGCACGTAACGGCGGTGACGAGTTCCTGATCTTAAAGAATCGCTTCGATACCGTGGATGATCTGGAAAACTTTGCAAGCCAGCTTGTCAATGTCGTACATCATCCATTCATCTTAAACGATGAAACCGCTGTGGTTTCCATGAGTGTCGGTATCGCAGTCTTCCCAAACAACGGTCTGACGGTAAGCGAGTTGATCAAGAACGCAGACATCGCGATGTACAATGCGAAAAACTCTGGCAAAAACAGCTACCGCTTCTTCGACAGCTACATGGAGGACGATGTCAACCGGAAAAATGATCTTGCAGATATTCTATCTCATGTTATTGATAAGAACGAAATTTACTTACAGTACCAGCCACAGGTCAATGTGGAAAGCGGTCAGGTTACCGGCTATGAAGCGCTGATGCGTATTGAGTCTGAGCTGGTTGGTTTTATCTCTCCTGCAGAATTTATTCCGATTGCAGAAGAAACCGGTATTATCAACATCCTTGGGGAATGGGCATTGATTGAAGCCTGCAACTTCAATCAGGTACTGATCAAGAGCGGATTCGGTCCACTCCGTGTATCTGTCAATGTATCAACCACCCAGTTAAAGGATGATCATCTGATCGATATCATTAAAAGCATTCCGGAAAAAACAGGTATGGATCTGAAACATCTCGAAATCGAGATCACAGAAAGTGTCCTGATGAATTCGTTTGAACACAACTTAAAGCTGATCAATCAGATGAAAGAGCTTGGTTGTTCCATCGCCTTAGACGATTTCGGAACTGGCTACTCTTCCTTCAACTACCTGACACAGATTCCAATCGATACGTTAAAGATTGACAAATCCTTTATCGATGGTATCTGCAGTAACGAAAAAGACCGCTGCATCGCAGACTCCATCATTGATCTGGCACACAAGATGGATATCTCTGTTGTGGCAGAAGGTGTGGAGGATAATGAACAGCTGCAGATTCTGCAGAACCAGTTCTGTGACACCCTGCAGGGCTATCTCTTCTCCAAGCCTTTAAATTCTACCGATTTTATTGAGCTTTTAAGCAAACATAAAACTTTACATGACTAAAAAGGCGTCCCCATCAAACAGATGGGGACATTTTTTATTTCTGTTTATGACTCCTCTTTCTTCCTATCAAACCCATTCCGATTCCAACTGCACTTGTACACAGAACAAGAATCGTCAGAAACAGATTTGCTTCATCTCCGGTCTTTACCGCCTGCTCCTTAGGCGGTATCACCTGTGTGCTTGTCCCGGCAACAGTCGTTTCCGATGTTTCCGATGTTTCGGTGGTTTCTGTCGTTTCTGTCGTTTCGGTCGTTGTGGTCGACGGCTCTTCGGGAAAACGGATTGTCTGTGCGAGATCCGAAAGATCTGTATGTGAAGCAACGATCTCGCCCGGATATGCCGTATCTTTTACCGTCTCATAGAACACCACTTCCTGTCCACACAGCGCATCCAGAAACCGAATCTCATACTTCACTTCGATATCCATATTTACCTTTTCCGCGACAAATGTCACAGGCTCATTCTTTGCCATATATGGTTTTTCCAAAACCGTACCATCCTTTTTCCATCGTGCTTCCCCTGAAATGGTATAGGTGTGTCCAATCTCCAGATTCTCAAATGAAACAATATCCTTACATGGCACAAGTGTCCCCTTTGCACGTATATCAACAATTGGATTTTCAAAGCCTGCCTTCGTTTTAATCTGCGGAAATAGCTCATTTGTAATCGTTCCTAACTCAACATGCGCGCCATCCTCCTGTATAGATACTTCGATTTTCTCAGCATTTCGATACTTATTTTTATTTGCCTCACAGCGAACCTCTTCGATGTAATACGTTCCATACGGCAATGCGCCCTTCGTATCATCCACGTCTGCCTGTCCAAACCAGATACCCGCACCTGCCTCTTCCTGATTCGTATGATACGAATGTGGAATATAGGAAGCTGCCGTCGAGTAATACCCATTTTCATCTGTCCAGACGATGTGGGATTCTCCCTTTGTATCCGAAATAGAAAACGCAATATTTGCAAGCGGGGTTCCATTTTCATCCACTTTTGTAAAACTGAGATCCCCACGGAAATGAAGAATATTCACTGCATCTTTTACAACAACCTCCATTGGAGTTGTCTGATCTTTTTTGATCTGTACCCAGACTGGCGTATCATCTAACAACATATAGTCGTTTGCTTTTTCTTCCTGAATCATATACCAGCCGATCCGAAGCTGCATTTCTGTATCACCCACACAGTCTGTATCGTGCGCACATTCCTGCACAAAACCCGTACCTTTTTTATCCATCCGAAACAGTCCCACACGCTTAGTGGTGTCCTTACTTCCGTTTGCGGAAACAGCATAGACCGCGTATTCAATCCCATCAAAGCTATACTCCGGGTGTTCTGAAAGAAAGGCTTCATAATTTTCCTCCACCTTCTTTGTCAGTCTGAGTTTTCCAAGATACTCCTCTTCCGGTCCAACCACACGCGTATCAAAATAATCTCCCTCTGATTTCAGCTCCAGAGGCTTCGCCACCGCATCTCTTGGCAAGCCAAGGGTTGTCCGTCTTCCTGCATAGATTTTCGTACTATAAATATTCGGATCTAACTTCCAGCCTCCATTTGTTGGCACATTCCATTCCCGGATATAATATGTACCCTCGGCAAACTGTACAATCGTACCCTGTTCATCCGGCTTTGTGCGTGCAGAACAAGAGACGTTATCCTCTGCCAGTGCACCATTTTCCCCCGGCTCAATATAACAATATCCCTTCACATTCCGGCTTCGTTTCGCATCCTCATAGCTAGCATACACTGCATAATTGGCTCCCGCCACATCATACAACTTCGGATTCGTCTTGTAGACGTCCTCATTATAGCTTTTACAAATCCGCAAGGTTCCAGTCTTCAGACGTTCTTTCGGACGATATACAATCATTCCGGAGCATTGTTTCCGCACGTCCACCGCGTTATCCAGATAATAGCATGCGCGAAGGGAATCCCAGCCAGAGCTGTACAAATGTCCGATCAAAGCGGTTCCTCCACCGGAAATTGCGCAATGAACATAGCCGTCCAGTTTTCCATTTACAAAACAGATGACATCGCCTGCATTTGTCAGCTGGTCGTAAATTGCATCATATTCCGCCTCCGTCTTATCCTTTGGAAAACAGTTTGCATCAGCATAGACGCGCTCCCAATTCTCACTTACTTCCAATGTATCCGAGATCTGCGAGACGAGCGTACTTCCCTGTACCGATGCCTTGTCTCCATAAAAACCAGATAACGCCTGTGCTACATAAATCGCACACATATTATCGCTGTTTTTTCCGCTTCCCTTCGGAATCGTCATCGCGTATGCGACAAATGCATTGGATGTATCCGGTGCCTGATAATACGCACTCGGAGATACACTCTGTACAGTCTCTTCCGATTCTGTGAATGCAGATTCCTCTGCGTCCGCCTGTATATCCTGCGGAAGCGCATTTGTCCATGTCGCATCGCCAATCGTCGCGACAGATTCCCACGCTTCTGTATTTTCCGATGCAAACGGAAGCACATAACACTGCATGATCAAAAACGCAAGTATCCCATATGCGAGCACCTGTCTCCATGCTTTCTTTGCCTTTAATTGCTGCTTGATTTTTTTACATAACGAAATAAACATATTAATTCCTCCATACCTTACCATATGCAGAAATCTGATGGATTCCATCTTCTATGTCTACCGTCAATGAAAAAAGATGTAATTTTGTTGTTAAAAAAAGAGTATGGTAACTGTACCATACTCTTAAAAGTCCTGTCAATCTAATTCCGTAAGTTCACTTATTTTTCACAATCTGTTCGAGACTCCATGAATCCCTTAAAATGTGATATCCTTCTTGCCTGTGATCAGGCGGGCACCATTCACGATCATCGTCACACCTGCACCAACTCCGACAAGAATTGTCACAATTCCTATAACCAGATTGCTGATTCCGATTGTATTGAGCTTATGATATAACTTCTCCATACTTTAGACCTCCCATACTTGCAATAAAACTATTTTACTCCATACTGCTCATAATATGCATCAATCGCTGCCTTCAGGGTATCATCGATTACAACCTTTCCCTTATAAGGCTTGTTGTACAGATGCTCTACCACCTCTGCCATCGTTACGATCGCAGTTGTCTTTAATCCATAGTTTTCTTCAATCTCCATCAGTGCACTCTTCTCGCCCTGACCACGCTCCATACGGTCAACCGATACAACGAGTCCAAGGACATCAACATCGCCCTGCGCCTTCACGATCGGGAGTGTCTCCTGGATCGAAGTACCTGCGGTTGTTACATCCTCGATGATCACAACCTTGTCACCATCGTTGATCGGACTTCCAAGCAGGATTCCCTTATCCCCGTGGTCCTTGATCTCCTTACGGTTTGAGCAGTAAGGGATGTCTGCATCATACTTGTTGGCAATCGCCATTGTTGTAGCTACGGAAAGCGGGATTCCCTTATATGCCGGTCCAAACAGCACATCAAAATCAAAGCCGAACTTGTCCTTGATTGCCTCCGCATAATACTCGCCCAGGCGTGCCAACTGGGAACCTGTTCTGTAAAAACCTGTATTCACAAAAAATGGTGTCTTTCTTCCGCTCTTTGTCACGAAATCACCAAACTTCAATACGTTACAATCAATCATAAATTCAATAAACTGCTCTTTATACTGTTCCATGTTGTATAAATCCTCCTGTTTTTCGGGCTGTCGGCAGCAACAAACGACATTCACGCATGTAGTTCCATTGTCTGCCATAGATTTCTCTATCAGCCACATAATTGTATATATTCTAGCATAGTTACCAGCTTGTTTCAATCAGTTTTGCGCAATCATAAACGGGGAATTTTCACTTCTATCGCAGATGTACTCAGCGATTCCGTTCATTCTTCTCGCGCGACTGCAGTACAAGCTCATATACCTTTGGATGGCGTTCTTTCAGATGTGCATCGAGGACATGTCTGCGCTCCTTGAAACGTTCTGCAAGTTCCGGATGATTCTTTGCAATCCGGTCATGCACCTGTTTTCTATGTTCCTCAATCTGCATCGCAAGGGTATGTTCATCCTTACCGGATATATTGACAATCTCCTTCAGATGTTCCTCCAGGTGTTCCAGCCATTCATCTTCGTCAAGCTCCTCCATATGCGCCCATCGTCCATGTAGCAGATCCTCGATATCCCCACTTTCTTTTAACTGCGCAATCTGCTTTTCAATCTGACGCTCGATCTGTTTTTCCACATCGGAGCCAAACGCCCACACGAATTCCTGCACCCGGTTATCCGCCCGCTTTCTTGATGCACTGCGCTCCTCATTATCCACGCCATCCTCCAGCGGATATGGACGGTTGATTCCCATATCCTTCAATGCAATATGGATGGTTCTGCGCACGCACCCCTCCTCAATCAGATATCCGAGTCCAAGCTTCCTTAACTGTTCGTTCACATCCGAAATATGTTCTGTCATATAGAACCGGATGCCCTTTTCTTTCAATGACTGATGCAGACGCTTCAGGCAGTCTGCCGCAGTAATATCCAGACTTCCGATTCCGCCCGCATCAAGGATTACAGCTTTCGTATCCGGTTTTATATGATCCTCAATATCATTTTTCAGCACCTGCACATTTGCAAAGAACAGATTGCTGCTGAACCGGTAAACAAGCACACCGGACAATGCATGGATCTGGCTGCTCTCCTTCAGATCTCGGAAATGCTTATGTCCCGGCTGAATCCCAAGAAAGCAGGTGGATGGCTTCGCTGTCCGGATGATAACCTCCGCAAAGGAAAGCAAAATACCGATCAAAACACCATTGATTGTGCCAAGCAGGAGCACGCCGACAAATGCGCCGACAAAGATCATGCATTCCGTCCGGCTGACCTTCCAGAGCCGTGCCATCAGATCAAACTCGGTTGCACCAAGCAATGCCGATATCACAATTGCAGTAAGCACCGGAACCGGCAGATAGGCGATAAATCCCGTTCCACACAGCAAAAGCACGATCATGGAAAGTCCTGCCACAAACGAGGTAAGCTGTGTCTTTCCCTGATACTGTTCGCCCATCGCCGTACGGGATACGGAACCATTGATTGGACAGCACCCGGTAAAAGCTGCAAGAAAATTTCCGATGGAGAATGCAAAGATCTCCTGATTATCGTCGATCCGGTAGCCATTTTTCTGTGCAAAATTATTCTCTGCGAGCAACGTCTCCGCCATAATTACAACTGCCACTGACAGGCTGACTGTCACAGCCTCCCGGATTGAGACAACTGAAAAATCCGGCATCTGCCACTTCGGAAGTCCCGTCTCCACTTTCGATAAGGTCTGAATTCCGAGCTCCCGCACATTTCCAAACCGCGTATAGCAGGCACCTGCCACCATCAATACAACTGCCATCGGGAATTTCGGAACCAGTTTTTTCGCCACAAGAAGAATTACAAGTGATGCCACGCCTAAGAGGATGGATGGCACATTCACATGCTTTGCTGTCTGTCCGATATGCTTTGCCAGTTCAAAAAACTCTCCGGTTCCTGCCGTACCGCCAAGGATCTTCGGCACCTGCATAAGAATGATCGTCGAGCAAATACCTGTGATAAATCCTCCCATCACCGGGGCTGATATGTAATTGACGAGCTTTCCCGCCTTCATAAAAGAAAATGCAAGCAGCCACATCGCAACAAAGAATGTGAGCACCGGAACAACTGCCATTGCTTCTTTGGAGCCCGCCTCGATATTTAATGTCAGCAGGGCGGAGCCGATCAGCGCAGCAGGTGCCGCATCCACACCGAATATGAATTGTGGTGACGTTGAAAGAAGCGCAAACGCCAGAATCGGGAATACAGAACCGTATAATCCATACACCGCCGGAAGTCCTGCGATCAGGGCATAACCCATCGAAATCGGGATGGAAACTGCCATGATAATGATACCCGCCAATATATCTTTACCTATGTTTCTTTTATCATAGTGCCGCAGGGTGTGCGCCAATGATAGCTTCATATGATTCATCTCCTGTTTTCCTACCGGTTATGCCGCACACACGCGACAATACACCATATAATAATTCCAAATAAAACTGCCATGAATATAAACGTTGCTGCAAGCATACCTGTCATCTTCTGCATATAAGCGGTAATCGTGCTATAGAGCGTAAATACACCAAAGCAAAATTCCATCCCCACAATCATCCATACAGCATCTCTGTACACGCGCACCGCATGTTCCGGTTTTACTTTCACCGGCATGCTCCACAGATCGGGTGGCAGGAAATGCAGGATCAGACTGCAGATGCCACAGGTAATCAGCATAATAATTGGTAAAAATAAGAAGGAATACGGAGATCCATATCCATCTGCATTTCCAGCCGCGTCAAATGTGTTGCCACTTCCTTCGGCAGTTTTGCAGACCATATAATCCCGATCACAATCGATGCCCACATCAGAACATAGGCGAGTATCTCAACAATCTTCTGCTTGAGTGTAATGTAGTTTTTCATCGTAGTTTCCCCCTCCTTTGAGGACGTTGTTTTTGTCTTGAAGAGTGTCCCCCTGTCTCATATTATTTGATATCCAGTTCCGGTGGAACGTCAATCTCCTCAGAGACATATTTTCCATCTTTCTTCCGTTGTCTCACGCACTCGGATAGGAGATATTCGATCTGTCCGTTGACGGATCGAAAGTCATCTTCTGCCCATGCGGCAATATCGGCATACAGTTTTTCCGATAAGCGGAGCGGAATCTGTTTTTTCGCTGCCATCTAGTATAAGCTTCCTGAGTTCACGATTGGCTGCGCATCATGGTTGCCGCACAAAACTACCAAGAGATTTGAAACCATAGCTGCCTTTCGCTCCTCGTCCAAGTCAACGACCTGTTTTTTATTTAATTCTTCTAACGCCATTTCTACCATTCCAACCGCTCCGTCTACGATCATCTTTCTGGCATCTATGATAGCAGATGCCTGCTGCCGCTGCAACATCACGGATGCAATTTCCGGTGCATATGCAAGATATGTAATTCTTGCTTCCACGATCTCAAGGCCTGCCTCATTGACCTTGCTCTGGATCTCATCGCGGATTCTGGATGCTACAACCTCTGCCGATCCTCGCAGGCTACCTTCATCGGCTACGCCGTCACCGGTTGTGTCAACATTCGGTGCGACATCATATGGATAGACACGCACGATATTACGAAGCGCACTGTCACACTGCAGGGATAAATATTCCTTATAGTTATCGACATTGAAAACCGCCTTTGCTGTATCCATTACACGCCAGATCACCGCAATTCCGATCTCAACCGGGTTACCGAGACAGTCGTTGATCTTCTGTCTGCCATTGCTCAGTGTCATCGCCTTTAATGAAATCTTCTTTCCTGATGTAGAACCATCGACCGATACAGATGTACCATCCGCAGAGATGGAAAATGCACTCTTCGCTGCTGTCTGCTGGATATCCCCACTCTGTGCAAGCTTCGTTGTTGCTGCCGGATTGATGGCTGTACAAAATGGATTCACGAAGTAAAAACCAGCTTCCCGGATTGTACCAACATACTTCCCGAACAACGTCAAAACCAATGCTTCCTGTGGCTTCAACACCCGAAGTCCAATCAGTGGAAACCATCCAAGTGATAACACAACGATGGAAACAACCATGAGTACCAGATAGCCTGTTTCTGCGGAATCCTCATATCTGACTGCTCCAAATACAATCCCTGCAATCGCAATCAGATAAACGAATAAAACAGTCACCAGTACTGCCATACCTTTTCGCTTCGTAGTATAAATTTTCTCTTCCATAACCAATTCCTCCCTTTGAATCGATGCATATCTTATTTTGATATCAAAATAATATCACTTTGATTTTTCCTTGTCAAGAAAAAACCGGCACATCTCTGCACCGGTCTTGGGGACGTTGTTTTTGTCCTGAAAAGTGTCCCCTGTCTCATATAGATCTTCTTTCTTACATCGGGCATCGGCTCCGCTGTGGCATATCCTCGCCCTTCACATAGCGGGCATTAAATTCCATATTAATCTCGCGCAGCTCCTTCTTCCCATCGATGTAATCCTGATACATCTCCGCTAACCCGCTCATACAGCCATCACAGGTTGCCTCAATATTTCCGAGCGATTCTGCTACAATCTGCTCGCGTTCTTCCCTTGTTGTATCCTTGATCAAATAGCCTGACATCTCGTATCCTTCCTTTCGTCTTGCTCAATACTATACTCCATATTCCACTTCCAGAAGTGTAAGTCCATGTGGTGGTGCTGTAGGACCTGCCTTCTGTCTGTCCCGTGACGCAAGCACCGTCTCCATATCTTCCGCGTGCATCCGTCCATAGCCAACCTCAAGCAACGTCCCGGTGAGTATCCGGACCATGTTCTGCAAAAAACCATTTCCATGAAATGTCATCCGCAGATATCCTCTCTCCTCTGCGATTGTAATATCATAGATTGTCCGTACCGTGGATTTCTTCATCTTATTATTCCCACAGAAGCTCTTGAAATCATGCGTGCCAATCAGGTATCCTGCTGCCTTTTGCATCGCTTCTATATCCGGCATCCGGTCAGGTGTCCCATTCGTAACCCATTCCGGCAACACCCATGTATACATCCGGTCAAATACCGGCTTTTCGTCCCCGATATAACAGGTATACTGATACACCTTTCCTTTGGCGTTTAACCTCGCATGAAACCGTTCCGTTGCCTCGCTTACATCCATGACACAGATATCATCCGGCAGATAATGATTCGCATAGGCTTTGATCTCTTCCGGCGTAAGCGTGGTATCTAAGAAGCCGTTTGCAACCATGCCCATCGCATGCACACCTGCATCCGTTCTTCCCGCGCCATGGATCTTCACATCCTGTCCCGTCATCCTTGCGAAGACCGCTTCCAACTTTCCCTCGATCGTATCCACTTCTTTTTTACTTTCCCAGCCATGATAGCGCGTGCCATCGTAGCTGATCGTCAATCTATAATTCATTCTTTTATTTTAATATTCCTTCCACTGCGTCTTTTCCCGTAACAAATGTAATCTCATCATCGGAGATTTTCAATATATTTTGCATCCACAATATATTTTCCGCTGACTAATTCAAATTCGCCATCAAACATGGTGATTGTCTGTACAAAATGCTTCACATCCTCAATGGAGCTTAGCATAATTCCGATTTCACGCATACTTATCCCTCCTGTAACATATCTCTGATTTCCTGATTCTGTGGCATCACCTTTAAAGCACCCTTACGTGTTGTGATAATCGAAGCGGCTGCATTTGCAAACCGGAGCATCTCATACATATCATTTTCAGACAATCCATTGATTCCCTTGTCAAGTACTGTATTTAAGATACATGCCATAAATGTATCGCCAGCACCGGTTGTTTCAATCGTATTTTTCTGCAAAAACGGTTCCGCATATACACTTTTTCCTTTGTAATATGCCTTGCTTCCATCTTTTCCCATCGTTGCACAAATCAGTGCCGGACAATATTGCTCCATGATTTTCCCAATTCCCTGATCGATATCTGCAGTACCTGTTAAGAAAGATATCTCATCATCCGAAATCTTCAGAATGTCACATTGACTGATTCCATACCACATTTTATCAGCTGCGTCTCCAAGTTTTTTCCATAATGGCGGTCTTAAATTCGGATCAAAGGAAATGACAGCTCCCTGCTCTTTTGCTTTTTTCACTGCATGTTTCGTTACCTGCTCCATCCGTAAATCCGTCATTGACAACGTTCCAAAATGAAAAATCTTTGTATCAGCAAAAATCTCCTGCTGGATTTCTTCCTCCCTAAGCATCATATCTGCTCCAGGATTACGGTAAAAAGAAAAGTCGCGGTCACCATCCACACCAGTATGTACAAACGCAAGCGTCGTATGCACAGTATCATCTGTCACCAGATTATCTATATTGATTCCCTGGTCTTTCACCGCCTGCGTTAACATTGTACCAAACATGTCTGCTCCTACTTTCCCAATAAATGCAGTCTTTTTTCCAAGATTCTGCAACATGGAAAGTACATTGCACGGAGCACCGCCCGGATTTGCTTCAAGCAGAGGATTTCCCTGCGCACTCATTCCATTTTCTGTAAAATCTACCAACAATTCTCCAAGTGCTGTTACATCAAACTTTTTCATATCAGTTTCTCCTTGCATACTCTACGCCACAACGATATCATATTTTTCAAGATTTACAATGGCTTTTCCATCGCACACAAAACTGATCTGATCTGCTTCGAGCGATGTATAAAATGTTGTACTGAATACCTGTTGTCCATCATTCAGAAAAACTTCCATTGAATACTTATCTAAGATTATACGAAGCTTCCATTTTTTACAAGGTGATTTTACTTTTACTCTCCGGATTGCATTCGCGTCACGCACCATACCGGAATATGTCCGGTCAATTTCTATCCTGTTTTTATGCTGCAGTATAGAAAAGTCTGTGTGGAACTGTTCATTTTGTGCGACCGAGATTGTAAACTCCCTGAAATCGCCACCGGCAATCTCCACGGTCATATCAAGTACACGTCCTTTAATACCATCGAATCTGCATGTTCCCTGTACTTCCTGCTTCTCATACCTGACACCATTTCTATGATAGTTTTCGATTTCACGCACCGGGCTTTGCAGAATCTTTCCATCTTTTACCTTGAGTTCCCTCGGTAATATCATCATGCCGGACCATTTCTGACCTTCGGGACGGATATTCGAATCCCATGACTGCATCCATGCAATCATAATTCTTCTTCCATCGTCCGCAAGCATCGTCTGCGGTGCGTAAAAATCCAATCCGTCATCAAGCGAGTAAACTGCGTCATAATGGAATATATGCTGGTTTTTATCATAGCTTCCCATATAATAAACCGAATTGTTTCCATTATGAAATTCTTCATCCGCACTTAGATTCTGCGGAGATGTAATTAATACATATGCACCATCCAGGCAGAAGAAATCCGGACACTCCCACATCGTTCCAAGCATACCGGTATCGTCTTTTGCAAGCACTGACACATACTCCCAGCTAATTGCGTCCTCTGAATGGAACAAAACAACATGCGGTTTTCCATCATCCGTCTTATTTCCAACAACCATATAATAGCCATCTTCCTCTTTCCAGATCTTCGGATCCCGGAAATGTTCCCGGCTGAAATGTTCCGGCATCATATCTCCTGTTACAACCGGATTTTGCGCAAGCTTAGTATATGTTTTTCCGTTTCCAATCGCAAGGCATTGGTTCTGATATACGTTTTTTACTCCATTTTCTTCCTGCTCTGTCACACCGGTATATACAAGCAGATGTCCTTTTTCTGTCTCAATGGCAGATCCTGAGAAACACCCTGCATCATCGTAACTTTGGTCTGGTGCAAGTGCGATGGGAAGTTCAGTCCATTTTACAAAATCTGTTGTCTCCGAATGTCCCCAATGCATCGGTCCCCACGCCTCATTATATGGATGAAACTGATAGAACAAATGAATTTTTCCATGATAAGAAGAAAAACCATTTGGGTCATTCATCCACCCACACGGCGGTGTTACATGAAACGCTGGGAATTGTTCTTTTTTGACTCTATAAACATTTACAAACTCTTCCGCTTTCTTTAATTTACTCATTCAAAGTCCTCCTATAATTCAATCAATTCTTCTATCTCGCAATCGAAGAAATGCATCTTATTATCCTTATATACATCAATATTCTGAGGGTCAAATTTGATATCCTCCCCTCGGATTCCAAGTATAAGCTTTGATGCGTGTTTTTTCAATTTTTCTGCCATTTCATCTGCTTTCTACTTTCTTCCTGTTACCTTCCGCCGCATACTGCAGCGTGCTTCCTGATTCGCATAGGCAGCCTTCTGTGCCTCCTGCAGCAAAACATTGCCCTGTCCTGCCCGCGTATAAACACAATCGTATGCACCGATATATGGACGCATGCACTCTGTAAACTGCTCTGCCTGTTCCTTCTTCGCTGAAAAACAATCCGGCACTGCAAAGAAACGGTCATTGCCTCTTTGTCTTCCATGCTTGACTAAGATATATTTCTGATTCTCAACCGGTGCAAAAAACTCATTCACACACCGGGAAAAAAGCGCGCCATCTCTCCCGCTTCCGCCCTGCAGATATACGACATGTTTATACGCCTCCGGCGTCTCCGTCACAACCTTACTGTCCGGCATATCCAAAAGCTTCTGCTTCTCCAGTGCTTTCCGGATTCCCTTACCAAATGTCTTCAACCGTTCGTACGGACTTCCAAGCATAAACATCTTCGGGAAGCAGTATGAAAGCATCCCCAGTCCCGCCAGCGTAAATATTCCGGCTAGCGTTCCAAACCACGCACTCCCGGTTTTCGCACCTGTCTGCGCCGCCATATACCACGCAGCACACAACAGGAATATCGAGAATATCATCTTTGCTACCGCATCATGAAACGCCGCCCTTGGCACTGCTTTATCCCGCACCTTCACCTCTGTCACGACCTCCATCTTCGGATAGATCGTGAGTGAACGGTTCCAGCGCTCCCGCAATCGGCTCCGCTCCTTCGATAAGGCGAGCATCGTCGCATTCATATTCGCTACATTCGCCTTTGTAAATGGTTTCTGTATGATCGACAGACGTGCAAGCCCATTTTCAATCACATTCTCTGTGTAGTGCAGACCTAAGAAATGTTCCATTCGTCTGGTGAGCATCCGGTAATCCTCGCTCGTCTCCGGTTTCGTCCCGAACGAACTCTCATACCATGGTTTTAAGCATACCAGATGCCAGATATTGCTTGTCTTATCCGGTTCCCTGTCCCATGTACGGATGGCTCTGCCACGCATCTGGTTACTGAGCATAAACGAGCCAACCGTACTTGCAAGGATCAAAGAATTGATGCACGGGGAATCCCAGCCTTCGCCAAGCAGTGATTTTGTACCGATCAACACCTGTATATATCCATCTGCAAACAACTGTGTCACTGCCGGTATCAGGAAATGTGAATCACCAACCGCAGATACCTTCACATACTCAGTCTCTGGCAGACTTCCAAGCTTCGAGAATGTCACCGTGCCTGAATCACCCACAGTTTTTAATAGTGCATCCTTCGCCCCGGCTGGTATCACAATAATGCTTCCACATAACACGCCAAGCCGCATATCCGACCACATATCCTGCGCATCCCGCCGAAGATTCTCAAAGAGTGGCAGCACCCCGAGCAGATTCACATCTGCTTCCCGGTTACCGATTGATTTTTCATGTTCCTTCCGTATATAATCCGTTAGGATCAGCATATGCAGCCTTCCATGAAGTGATGCATATTCATGCTGTGTAATCTGGCGGATGCTTTCGATCTTCCCAAGTGAATTCGTCAGATGCTTCTCTATCTCCGGATCTAACTCCTCACAGTCCGGATGTACCTGCATATACCGCATCACTTCCGCTTCTTCCTGTTTCGTCGGATAATTGAAATACACATAATCCTGATGCGGACAGAGACTTCCCTCCTTCACCAGCTCCGGTGTCGTAATCTCCTCATCAATCTCGCCGCACATCGCGATATAGCGATTCCACATGACAGGTGTTGAATCATATGGCGGTGTCGCTGTAAGCGCAATCGTCGTTACATCGCTCAGCTTCTCCTTTAGGCTTTCCAGAGATTTCCACCACTCGCTTCGCAGATGATGGCATTCGTCGAGACAAAGCGTATCTACCTTTGCATCCTGCAAGACCTGAAACAGAGAAAACCCCTGATAATCCTCTTCTCCATCCTGTATCTGCGTCATGGCACTATGCAATGCCTGATATGTAGTCACTGTGATTGCACGCGGATTTTTGAGACTTTGTGACAGATACGCTTCCGCATTCACACCGTCACACAAAAATGCCTCTTTGATCCGTGCGATCCACTGCTCCCGGATTGTAATGGTTGGCACAAGCACGAGTGCCGTTCCCTGCAGCCTGCGTATCAGTTCAATTCCAAGTGTGGTCTTTCCTGAACCCGGAGCCGCCACGATATGGATCTTGCCATCCCGCACATAATGCTCCGCCCGATCCAGTACCCGTGCCTGATACACACGCCACGTTCCTTTAAATTGTAAAATTTTTTCGTAGTTCATAGTTTTGTATCTTCCCAAACAACGTGATTTTCCATTTCCGCAACATAATCACCTACAGTATTTTCAAAGCCTTCCATCCCTTCTGTATTCAAATATCTTGTTCCAGTAATCAAATTTAATTCGTTCGCATTTTCTCCTGTCAGCTGATAGCCGATCAAATGGCAACGATTATATAGGTAATTTCCATCTATGATTCCGTTATATTTTACCGTATGCCAGCCGGATGGCTTTATCTGTCCGATCGGTCCCCGTTCTTCTGTTGGCATTAGTTCCTTGTATATATTGGCAAATGCCACCCCGCATCTGCCTAAATCATCCAGACTGCTGTAATTTTCAAACGGTTTGGTATTTTCTTTTTCTTCATCGGTAAAATAAGGCATATTATTATTTAAATATACATATGGTGCGCCGCTATATTCCCCAACCTGATTTAAGCTGATGGCCTCAGTTGTATCGTCTGTACTATTATTGGCACCGCAACCGCTTATCACCAACAAAAGAGCAATCAAAATCAATATGGCTGCCACCCATGCATATACTGCTTTTTTGCTTGCCTTTATATCCATTTTTAATCGTTCTAATTCCTTTTGCATTATATCCCAAATACACTTCCCCAGGTCCATTATCGTAGATCGCAATACCAAGCTCGTCTGCAATTTTATGCAGCAATCCATCACACCTTATATCACAGTCATTCATATATGCGCCTCGGTAATACTTTCATCTATTTTCTCATGGTACACAACCTGATAGGTATGATTTGGATAGCCACTTTCCTGCATGGACAGACCATAGTTTCTGTCATACGATATAAAAAATTGCAGCATTCCTGTCCCAATAGGGAACGCCTCTCGGCTACTATGACACTTCAAAAGCACCAACTCCATTAAGAGCCGATACTTTATTTCTAATATTTAATTTTAGAACAGTTCCACTTTACCTAATAAGAAATCAATCAGATTACAATGGAAAATTCCGTCATCATCATAATAATTGTGTGATATATCCATCCTGACAACTACTTTCTTAAAGAAATCTTTTGCAAGCATCAGGGATGCAAGCTCCGACGTTTCTTTCTCCTCGTTGTCCATACGTAAAGCAGATTGAATATATATTTTCTTATCCGCCTGATTTACAACAAAGTCAATTTCTCTCTGCAAGTTTTTGCCACCTGTTCTATCCGATATAACCCCTACATCAACATTATATCCACGTCTCAGCAAATCATTGTATATAATGTTTTCCATAATGTGGCCAGGATCATATTGTCTAAAGTTAAGACGTACATTTCTTAGTCCTATATCCGTATAGTAATACTTGTATGGATACTTGAAATATGTTTTACCCTTAACATCAAACCTCTTTGCCTCAGAAATAAGGAATGAATCTATAATATGTTTTACATAGTTTGACACCATTGATGCGGTTATTTTTTCATTCTTGATGCCAGTTATAGAGTTGGCAATGTTCGTAGGATTTGTAAGTGAGCCAATCTGAGATGCCAAAAAGTTTAAAATATCATTTAAAATATCTTCACGCTCTATTCTGTTTCTCTCTACAATATCTTTGACATAAAGTTCACTGTATAACGATGCCAAGTATTCCTTCTTTTCTGTTTCATCAGCAATGGTCAAAACCCTTGGCATACCACCATAAAGCATGTAGCTGTCTAAGGCTTTTCTTTCATCTCCGCCAATAAATGAATAATATTCCTCAAACGACATTGGGAACACGTGAATCTGAGTTGCTCTTCCACGAAATTCAGTAGCTATATCGTTCGACAGTCCTTTAGAGTTGCTTCCGGTAACATACACATCAAGGTTTTTGTATGCTTTCAATTCGTTCAGCATATCATAAATAGTAACATCAATATCACCGTTTTCATGATCCGTTACCTTTTTGGTAAGCTGAACTTCATCAACAAAAAGATAGAATTTTTCATTTTTGTTTTCAAGAACAATGGATTCCACGTATTCACAAAGTGTTATTGGATTTCTGTACTTATAATATCGTCTTTGATCAAGTTCAATTTTGATGATATTCTCATCATTTGTTCCTTTTTCTAAAAGATAGTTATAGAACAAATCAAAAAGAAGCACAGATTTGCCGCATCGGCGGATACCGGTAATAACCTTTATTTCTCCGTTCCACATATTATGAATCAATTTTTGCAGATATAAATCTCTATTTATCATAATTTCACCTCGTACTTGCGTCGTATTCGTCGCTACTTCTTTATGTAGTATGCCATGTATTTAAAAAAATATCAAGTGTACACTGACTTTTCACAAAGAAGCAGCGTCGCAAATGTCGAAATCGAAGATAGTATAGCCTCTGATGAACTTATGTATATGGATGAACTGGAACAGGCACGAGCCATCGAACAGGCTGCACTTGCAGAAATTGAATTGGAAATGACTACTTATCCTGAACCGGATGCTGATGTGCCGGAGGAAGAAGCTACCGAAGCCACCTCACGCACACTATTAAAACGGGAGCTTCGTGCACAGGCTCTTTTAAGACTGGAAGATGGTGCGAGAACTGAGGATGATACAGTATGGCTGTCACTTGACCAGATGGCTCTTGGAACCCTGGAAAAGATTACGGATTCGCAATAATTTGAAAGGTGGTTTGCCCCACAATCACAATTTAGGACAAACCACCTTATTTCTCTGTATCTTTCAATTTCCCACGATTTATCAACCTCAAATAAATGCGTGCTTATTTAATCATACCTTAAACGAATCTATCCACTTCTGAGCTTCTATTCCTGAATTATAATCTTCAAGTGCACTCAATTCTTCCCCATATCTATAATTTGAATCAAATGCACCGGAAGCAACATTATATACATACCTAAATTCTTGAGGCATAGGCATATCGTATTCTTTACATATATCTTCAAGTTCAGGTATAATTTCATCCTCTATCACATCAAATATCTCTAATATATCTTTATCCGATATACCCGCTTCAAGATTACCAAGTATTGAGCCTTTTACTCCGAAGGCACACGTTTCCATTGCTGACCATTCATCTGATTGAATGAAAACATATATTGTATCTACATTATCACCTATAACCTCTAAAAACATTGATATTATTTCTGATTGTTTTTCTGTAAATGCATCTTCAAAAATCATAATTTACCCCTTCAGCAAATTTAGAATTTCAGCTTTCCCTTACCAAGCAAGACAAAGTCTGTTCTCTTTGTCATCATATTCTGCATTCCAATAATGCGGGTCATTTACTTCCGTATAAATTATAGCAAAGAGGCTCGTAATCGTCAACCAAACAACATGTTCAGAATTATCATTCATTTTTGTATCCTCTTCATCTTCACAACTACATCAACTCCGGACAGTTCTATACATACTCAGAAAA
>PPYF01241658.1_pt1 | contig 140987 bp, 113 predicted proteins | sample 1559871 | NCBI WGS metagenome assembly PPYF01 (sample SAMN08240021, study PRJNA423297) | Human gut metagenome, whole genome shotgun sequencing project. | reverse complement strand
GCTGATAGAAACAGAAGCCACTGGAGCACCTCAAAAACACCATCATACACTAAATCAGTAAGTTGGCAGCATCACCTCACTGTAAATGGCATTCAGCCAGCAGAGAATGTGAATATTGCAGTTCATAACATGACCAACAAATCTGGCGCAGCTGAGATTAAACAGGTACACATGAACAACTCTGCAGAAAAACATCTGCTGACTTTGGATGCTAATGGCGACGGTCAATATGTGTTTAATGCCTCCTATGTAAAAGCACCGAACAGCCAGGATGTGACTTCTGGTCACGTTACCACTAACGCACTGTACACCATTACTTATAACTAATGGCGCAATAAGCATAAGGTTTGCCTGCGGGCAAACCTTATTTTTCCGTTTTCACATAATTACACAATAGCATGGAGTGCTTATGTTTCCCATTATAAAAAAAACCGTCAGCGCGTTATTTATTAGTACGTTGTTAACCAGTGCACCTGCATTCGCCGATATCATAATTTCCGGCACTCGTATCATATATAATGCAGATAAAAAAGATGTTAACGTCCGTCTGGAAAACAAAGGCAATCGGCCCTTGCTAATTCAAAACTGGTTGGATACAGGTGATGACAATGCGGATCCCAGCCAGATCAAAGTTCCGTTTACTTCTACGCCGCCTGTATCTCGCATTGAATCTAAACGTGGGCAAACGGTAAAGGTGATGTTTACTGGAACAACACAACTTCCTGCGGACCGGGAAAGTGTTTTCTGGTTTAACGTGCTGGAAGTCCCGCCCAAGCCGAAAGATGCCGAATCAGACAAAAACTTATTACAACTGGCTTTCCGTACCCGTATCAAACTTTTTTATCGCCCAAGTGGATTAAAAGGTGAACCCGCTGAAGCACCAGCCAAACTGACGTGGAAGTTAAATAATGCGCAGCTTCAGGTAAACAACCCAACCCCTTACTACGTTTCATTCAATGACGTCGCAATTGAAAGCGGCGGTAAGAGCTACAAAGTCGACTCCAGCATGGTTGCGCCTTTTGGTCAGGTTAGTTTTGCCGTGACAGATATAGCGAGCAGTGTGTCTTCAGGAAAAGTTATTTACAAAGCCATTAATGATTATGGTGGCAATATTGATGGCTCTACATCGCTTTAATCACTAAACGGATTAACTTTAAATCGCCAGGAACGCAACCTTGTATACGTTAACTCATCAGAAAAGCCGTCTACCAAAAACAACACTTCTGGCTGCATGTTGTGCTTTTTTTTATAGCAGTAACGGCGCGGCAACAGAAAGCGTGGAATATGACAGTTCCTTTTTGATGGGTACTGGGGCATCGAGCATCGATGTCAAACGTTATTCACAGGGTAACCCAACGCCTCCTGGCGTTTATAACGTCCGTGTGTTTATCAACCAACAATCCGTTGCCAGTTTAGAACTTCCTTTTGTTGATATAGGGGAAAACAGCGCCGCGGCCTGTATAACACTTAAGAATCTGGCACAACTGCATATTAAGCAGCCAGAATACCCAATTACACTGCTTGCCAGAGAAGGCGAAGAAGGCGATTGCCTGGACATCAAAAAATCGATCGAGCAAGCGGAAGTCAGCTATGACGGCAGTGAGCAGCATTTGGAAATCTCGGTTCCGCAGGCTTACGTCTATAAAACATATGGCGGTTATGTTGACCCCTCACTTTGGGAGTCGGGTATTAATGCCGCCATGCTTTCTTACTCATTAAACGCCTACCACTCCGACTCTAAAAATGGCAACCGGGACAGTATATACGGAGCCTTCAATACCGGTCTGAATTTAGGAGCCTGGCACCTGCGTGCGCGCGGCAACTATAACTGGTCACAAGATAACGGTAACAGTTTTGACTTTCAGGATCGTTACTTACAGCGTGACATCCCGGCAATACGCTCACAAGTGATCGTGGGTGATGCCTATACCACCGGTGAAACCTTCGACTCAGTCAATGTACGTGGTATGCGTCTTTATAGTGATAGCCGTATGCTACCATCCGCACTGGCCAGCTATGCGCCAATCATTCGTGGCGTAGCAAATTCTAACGCCAAAGTGACAGTGACCCAGAACGGTTACAAAATCTATGAGTCCACCGTTCCACCGGGTGAATTCGTGATTGACGATCTCAGTCCTTCAGGGTTTGGTAGCGAATTGGTCATTACTATTGAAGAAGCAGATGGTTCTAAACGCTCATTTACCCAACCTTTCTCTTCTGTCGTGCAGTTGCAGCGCCCTGGCGTTGGCCGTTGGGATATTAGTGCCGGACAAATTATCGATGACAGCTTGCGTCATGAACCCAATATGGCACAGGCCTCTTTTTACTACGGTTTCAATAATTTATTCACCGGTTATACCGGAGTCCAAATTACAGATAACGACTATATGTCTGGCCTTTTGGGGCTAGGGATCAATACCAGTATTGGTGCCTTTGCGGTAGATATTACACATGCCCGTACCGAAATTCCTGACGATAAAACATATCAGGGACAAAGTTATCGTATAACCTGGAACAAATTAATCGAAGCTACAAGCACCTCATTTAACCTTGCTGCCTATCGTTATTCCACTGAGGATTACCTTGGTCTGCATGATGCGTTAGCCCTCATTGACGACGCCAATCATCTGTCAGTCAACGACGACAAAGACACGATCCGTACCTATTCACGCATGAAAAACCAATTTACCGTTAGTGTAAATCAGCCGTTGAGTTTTGCTTATGAGGATTACGGTTCACTCTTTTTATCTGGCAGCTGGACAAACTACTGGGCTGGTAACAATAACCGAACTGAATACAATGTTGGTTACAGTAAAAGTGTCTCCTGGGGGAATTTCAGCGTCAACTTGCAACGTAGCTGGAATGAGGACGGCAATAAAGATGATGCGATGTATTTGAACGTTAGCGTTCCGCTGGAAAATATTTTCGGCGGTAAACGTAAATCCTCAGGGTTCCGTAACCTAAGCACTCAATTCAATACTGATTTCAACGGTTCGCATCAATTAAACGTCAGTAGTTCGGGTAACAGCGAAGATAATCTCATCGGTTACAGTGTGAATACGGGTTATAACCTTGATAAAGAATCTGAAAATGTCGCTTCCGTTGGTGGATATCTTAGCTATGACTCCACATGGGGAGGTTTTTCCGCTTCTGCTTCTGCTAGCACCGATAACAGACAACAATACTCTGTCTCTACCGATGGTGGTTTTGTACTTCACAGTGGCGGCCTGACCTTTACCAATAACAGTTTCGGTAGCAATGACACTTTAGTCGTCATTAAAGCACCCGGAGCGAAGGGGGCACGAGTCAATAACGGTACTGATGAAATCGATCGCTGGGGTTATGCCGTTTCCTCATCCTTAAGTCCATACCGTGAAAACCGGGTGGGATTAAATATTGAAACATTGGAAAACGATGTCGAACTGAAAAGTACTAGTGCCACCACTGTACCTCGTAGTGGTTCCATTATTCTTGCCAGTTTTGAAACTGACCAGGGGCGTTCTGCAGTTCTGAATATCAGCACCAGTAACGGTAAACCTATTCCTTTTGCCGCTGAAGTTTATCAGGATGAAATTATGATCGGCAGTATGGGTCAGGGTGGTCAGGCATTTGTACGCGGTATTAATGACAGCGGAGAGTTAATTATCCGCTGGTTCGAAGACAGTCGAACAATAAATTGCAAATTGCATTATCAACTTCCTGCACAGCCAGAAACACTTGGAAGTACAAACACCTTATTATTAAACAACCTTACCTGTAAGTTGGTTAACCACTAAAATGGAACATTCTATGAAAAGGATCATAATAATATCTACGCTAGTTGGCCTTGGGTTACCCACAACTGGCTCAGCGACAAATATTAATGTCGATTTTACCGCACAATTGCTGGCGACTACTTGTACAATAACGATTAAAGAAGATGGAGGCCCCGCGGTTAATAATACGGGCGGTGATGATTATAGTATGACTATCCCAACGGTTGGGCTGGATAAAATTGCCAATGCTCATGCTGATGCTCAAGCCAATTTTCAATTGGTGGCCAAAGATTGTAGTGAGGGTTATTCGAAAATTATCACTAAACTTTCTGGAGCAACCATTTCCGGTAACTTGATTAAAAACGAAGCGACGGACACTCCTGTAGCAACCAATATTGGTATGGGCATCAAGCGCCGGGATGCAGCTGATGCTTCGTTTATTACGCCTAATAATAGTGCAAGTGTTGAGTGGACTACGGAAGATAAAACTAATGGAATGAAGTTAACCGTTGCCCTGCGCGAAACTACAGCAGGGACAGGAAATATCGGTAATTTCCGTGCGAAAGCCACCTTTAACTTCACCTACGAATGACAGGAACAGCGACCATGAAATTAAAAGCAATAGCAATACTGATTGTTACTGGTGGAATGATTAGCCATAGTGCCCTGTCAGGAACAACGTCTGCAACCTTAACGGTAGACAGCATTGTCACAATGGGTACTTGTACTGCTCAATTACTGGACTCCAATGATAAAGAAATCTCACAAGTTGCGATTGGTGACGTTTATATTTCTGAACTAAGAAATGAAACCAATAAAAAAGCCTTTAAAATCCGTTTTAGTGGTTGTGCCGGACTTCCGCAAAAAAAAGCACTGGTAAAATTAACTCCCAGAGGAATAGGTTGCGGTGGTTATAATGCTAACTCAGCCGGTTTTGCAAATGCAAAGAATGGTGCGGGCGCAGCAGGAAGAGTTGCAGTTGAAGTATGGACTACCAAAAATGCAGAAATTGAAGCTGGCAGTGAAATTTTTAATTGTTTTAGCCCCGCAGATAAAACGGTTAACCTTTCTTCCGTCACTGCGACGCAACATTTCGATTATGATTTAAGTGCTAAGATGGTTGTTGCTGAAGGCAGACAGTTGAGTGATGTCACACCGGGTGAGTTTCTTTCTCCAGCTACCTTTACAATCTCTTATCAGTAACAACAGATAAGGAAATTATAATGCTTTTCCAGGAACATAATTTCGCACTTTTTTTCGGGCTGGTAACAGCCCTCTGCTCTCCTGTTAGCCTGGCTAATAAAGATGTAGATCTTACTGCGAACATTGTGTCAAGCACATGTCAGATCGAAATAAATAATAATGGTGTATTTGATCTCGGCACCGTGACACTGGACTATTTTTCTAACAATATAACCCCAGATACGGATTACGCTGGCGGTAAGAATTTTACTGTCAACGTCGTTTCTTGTGATAATTTGCAAACCACACAATCGCAGATTAAATTCGATTTTCAACCACAAACTGGATCTCTTGCCCAAGCAAATCAACAAGTTTTCAGTAACCAATACGAGTTACAATCTATCGGAGCTAAAAATGTTGGGGTTGTTATTTTTTCAGCACAGCCCCATGCACAAAAATTTAACGTTCGGGGGACGGACGGAGCATCAAAAGCCATTTATGCCTTACCCTCTAATCAAGTGGTTCCGTCAACGTGGACATTCTATGCCCGAATGCAAAAAGTCAATAACGCTCTTGCACCTGTTGCTGGCATTGTGAGAAGTCAGGTTATAGTTAACGTTTATTACGAATAATAAGGATTACTATGCAAGGGAAAGTCAAAAAAATTTTGCTTCATATATACAGTGCAGTGCTATTATTTTTGGCATCGTCATGGTATGTTTTTGCTGGCACGGGTTCTGAATGCTATATAGAAAGCAGTTCGGCCGGGAGTTATACCATTTTCATTAATACCCCTCCCTATAGTGTAGCGACACAGCAGGTCACTACTCCTTACGAAATATCTGATGCAGCCACAGATGTACCAATTGTACTTCGGGGTGATGGAATTGCATGTAAAGCCATACCAAATGGCGATGAGAGTATACATTTTCTTAATACCGCTGATGCCAATATAATATCAACATATACTTCAGCACGAGGTTCTACATTATTAAAAACCACCGTTCCGGGTATTGCTTATACTGTTGAATTAATTTGTGATACCTGTCCTGAAGTAGTCGACTTACGCATTCCACCAGCTGGCGACGATAACTTCACCCCCAACTCCGATATCTGGTGGGTGTGGGGCGAAACAGATGAAAAATGGAAGTTACGTTTTCGCTTTTTCTATACTCCGGAGTTTAAACCTAAAAATGGTGTTACCAGTGGAACGTTATTACCGGGAAAAATTGCTTCCTGGTATATTGGTATCAACACCCAACCATGGATCAACTTTTACGTTGATGCAGATACATTTAAATTTACCGTGGATCAACCTACATGTAGTACCATTGCTCTGGATTCAACCAGCAAAAATATCAGCGGTAATAAAATAAACTTGGGAGACTATTATGTTTCCCAGGTTAAGCAGGAAATCACCCAAGTAGTTCCATTTACTATTCGGGGCGATTACTGTTACGCAAGCAAAATTACAGTGAAGTTGAAAGCCACAACTGAGGCACCAAATAAAAAATTAATTGGAAAATCATCCGGCTCAGCAACCGGTGTTGGTGTAAAAGTCTACTCAACTGCGAACAACAGTGAGGTTCAGCTAAACGCAGACAACAGCAACGAGATTATATTTAACTACGCTAACTGGTCAAACAACCTTCTTTATTTTCCGTTTACGGCGCAACTGGTTAAAGATGGAAGTAATGGCACAATTAGCCCTGGGGATTTTACCGGTAATGCGACATTCTCTTTTTCCTATGAATAAGTAAGTCTCACCCCAACTCAACGCACCAGATTCAAACTCTGGTGCGAAACTTTCTTCACACTAAAAACCATTGCCCCCCTGATTTCGACTGTTAGAATGCAATCAGATCTGACTTTAGCTATCAGGATACGTTATGAAACCAACCACCATCTCCTTACTGCAGAAGTACAAACAGGAAAAAAAACGTTTCGCGACCATCACCGCTTATGACTATAGCTTCGCCAAACTCTTTGCTGATGAAGGACTTAACGTCATGCTGGTAGGCGATTCGCTGGGCATGACGGTTCAGGGACACGACTCCACCCTGCCAGTTACCGTTGCCGATATCGCCTACCACACTGCCGCCGTACGTCGCGGCGCACCAAACTGCCTGCTGTTGGCTGACCTGCCGTTTATGGCGTATGCCACACCGGAACAAGCCTTTGAAAACGCCGCAACGGTTATGCGTGCCGGTGCCAACATGGTCAAAATTGAAGGCGGTGAGTGGCTGGTAGAAACCGTACAAATGCTGACCGAACGTGCCGTTCCTGTATGTGGTCACTTAGGTTTAACCCCACAGTCAGTGAATATTTTCGGTGGCTACAAAGTACAGGGGCGCGGCGATGAAGCGGGTGATCAACTGCTCAGCGATGCATTAGCCTTAGAAGCCGCTGGGGCACAGTTGCTGGTGCTGGAATGCGTGCCGGTTGAACTGGCAAAACGTATTACCGAAGCACTGGCGATCCCGGTTATTGGCATTGGAGCAGGCAACGTCACTGACGGGCAGATCCTCGTGATGCACGACGCCTTTGGTATTACCGGCGGTCACATTCCTAAATTCGCTAAAAATTTCCTCGCCGAAACGGGCGACATCCGCGCGGCTGTGCGGCAGTATATGGCTGAAGTGGAGTCCGGCGTTTATCCGGGCGAAGAACACAGTTTCCATTAAGGAGTCACGTTGTGTTAATTATCGAAACCCTGCCGCTGCTGCGTCAGCAAATTCGCCGCCTGCGTATGGAAGGCAAGCGCGTGGCGCTGGTGCCTACCATGGGTAACCTGCACGATGGCCATATGAAGCTGGTCGACGAAGCCAAAGCCCGCGCCGATGTGGTCGTCGTCAGTATTTTCGTTAACCCGATGCAGTTCGACCGCCCGGAAGATCTGGCTCGTTATCCACGCACCTTGCAGGAGGACTGCGAAAAGCTAAACAAACGTAAAGTGGATTTAGTTTTCGCCCCTTCGGTAAAAGAGATCTACCCGAACGGTACTGAAACCCACACTTACGTTGACGTTCCTGGCCTTTCGACCATGCTGGAAGGTGCCAGCCGTCCGGGACATTTTCGCGGCGTTTCGACTATTGTCAGCAAGCTGTTCAACCTGGTCCAGCCGGACATCGCCTGCTTCGGTGAAAAAGATTTTCAGCAACTGGCGCTGATCCGCAAAATGGTTGCTGATATGGGCTTTGATATTGAGATTGTCGGTGTGCCAATTATGCGCGCCAAAGACGGTCTGGCGCTGAGTTCCCGTAACGGTTATCTGACGGCGGAACAACGCAAAATTGCGCCCGGTCTGTACAAAGTTTTAAGTTCGATTGCCGACAAATTGCAGGTTGGCGAACGGGATCTCGATGAAATTATTACTATTGCCGGGCAAGAACTGAATGAAAAAGGCTTCCGCGCCGATGATATTCAGATTCGCGATGCCGACACGTTGCTGGAAGTTTCTGAAACCAGCAAACGGGCAGTAATTCTGGTAGCCGCCTGGCTTGGCGATGCTCGCCTGATCGACAACAAAATGGTCGAGCTGGCGTAATACTTAACTGGCGCTACGGCTGATGGCGCCAGTTATTAATTTACCCCACGTCATCTGTCATAACACAGGTAACTTAAATAAGGTTAATTACCTTATCAATCTCAGCAAGAGGTAAATTTGCCATCTCTGCAACGTCTTCCCGAGACATTCCTTTACTCAGAAGACGCTGGGCGAATTCCTGACTTACTTCCTGTCTTCCCTGCTGAATCCCCTTCTCAATCCCTTTCTCTTCAAACCACTGCGCCAGCGTCATCATAGACTCCCCTCCCGTTTCCCTGTCTCTCAACACACCGTAAAACAAATCCGCTTGTTCAGTATGACCGCGTTGCAGCATATAGTTTTGCATGGCAACTAACTGACTTCCGCTAGTGTACCCTTCGTCGATCAGCGTGACCAGTTGCTCAAGCAATAACATTAAGTCGCGCTGGCGAATATGTTTTTGCAGTAGTTCGAGAATCGCAATCCGCCGATGTTGCATGATTTCGTCATCCGGTGTGATGGTGATATCCACCAGCGGGAAAGGACTGTTATAGACGCGTCGCGCCAGCTCCGGCGAGTAAAACATATCAAACCAGCACATTGATAGCGGATAAGGTGTGGCCTCGCCCTGATAAAACAGTATCGGCACCACCAGCGGCAGCTTATCGTGGTCAGCCTCCAGATGCCGGTGCATGGCGGCTATAGAATAACGCATCATGCGAAAGGCCATTTTCTTATCCGGCTTGCTTTGGTGTTCAATCACAACATGCAGATAACCGGGATTGCCCTGCATTTGCACGGAATAGAGCACGTCCGTGCTGTGTCCTTTCAGGCTCTCTTCAATGAAACTCCCCGACTCTAAATGAAGCGTGTTGAGGTCACAAAGTTCGCGTAATTCCACTGGCAAATGTATCTCCAGAAAGTCGCGAGCCGTCTCCGCATGCATTAAAAATTGTTTAAATACCGCGTCATGCGGTGTGGTACTCGGTGCATCCATCTTCCCTGTCTTCCGTGTGGCTTTGCGTGAAGGCAGTATCCAGTCAAGGCGCGCTATCGTCAGCCACCTCTTTATTGTTTACCGAGCAGCGTTCAGAGAAATATCAATTCGTTACAGGCGATACATGGCACGCTTCGGCGCGGTACGCAAACTGCTGACGCAAATGCCGTCAGATGAGTAGACACTAAACAAAAATCGGGCAATACTGCGTGAGAATTTCCTCAAAGCAGGCATCGCCTGCTTCGTTAACGACAGGGTAGAAAGGTAGAAGTTATGATTCGCACGATGCTGCAGGGCAAACTCCACCGCGTGAAAGTGACTCATGCGGACCTGCACTATGAAGGTTCTTGCGCCATTGACCAGGATTTTCTTGACGCAGCCGGTATTCTCGAAAACGAAGCCATTGATATCTGGAATGTCACCAACGGCAAGCGTTTCTCCACTTATGCCATCGCGGCAGAACGCGGTTCGAGAATTATTTCTGTTAACGGTGCGGCGGCCCACTGCGCCAGTGTCGGCGATATTGTCATCATCGCCAGCTTCGTTACCATGCCAGATGAAGAAGCTCGCACCTGGCGACCCAACGTCGCCTATTTTGAAGGCGACAATGAAATGAAACGTACCGCGAAAGCGATTCCGGTACAGGTTGCTTGATTGTTATCCCTGCGGCTGGTTACTCACCAGCCGCGACATCGTCTCCAGCGAATCCGTTCTTAAGATATAAAGTCGTTTTAGTAACAACGGATTATCCCCCGGTTTTACTTTGCCTTTCATGGTTGTCACCGCCAGGTGAAATCCGGCATCGTTTGCTGCCTTCACGGCGTTGTCATTAAATCCGCCAAACGGATACGAAAGATACCAGACATGCGGATTAAATTGCGCCAGAGCGCGGCGTGAACGTGCAAAATCAAACAGAATATTGTGCTCACTACGGCTCAGTAATATGGGTCGGCGATAACCATCTACCCGATGCAAAAAATGGGTATGTGACTGGAAATCAAATACATCGCGAATTTCGTTAAGCTCAGAAACGCTCATAAATTGCAGCGATTTTGGGTTCCACTTCTGCGGGTGACGTTTGATGCGTGAGGTAACAATAAACGCCGTCGCCTTCATGCCATATTGTTTCAACACAGGATACGCATAGCGGCTCACCGACTTGAGGCCATCATCAAAGGTAATCACCACCGCTCGCGCAGGGAGATTGATCTTATTCTTCACGTAGCCTTCCAGCTGCACCATGCTCAGTGTCGCGTATCCCCTGTCACGCAGCCAGGCCATCTGGTTATTGAAAGCGCGTACCGATGTGGTCGTCGAAGTATGGCGAAAACGGGTGTTTTCTTCGTCGCGCAGAATATGGTGATAGGTTAGCACCGACAGGCCATTATCGGGTTGGGCATCCAGTGCGCTGATATAGGCCAGTCGATCGCCAATACGGATCTGATACCAGGTTTGATTTAACCTGTCTTTCAGTTTATGCAAAATCGGGTAGCGCAAATTGTCCGCCAGTACCCCAAATGGCGCACTTCCCGCACTCGGCGCGTTATAGACCGGCGTATCTTTCCAGGTAACTAAGTTCTGATTACTCAGCGGCTTGTTGAGGTCGCCCAAACCGTCTTCAACTTTTTGTCGCCCCTGAACCGGCTCGAGATGACCTTTATCGATAAAACCTTTGCCAAAGCCAAAATTAAATGCGTAATAACTTGCGGCAGTGGGCTCCACGGCAATGATTTGTCCGGCCCGAATATTCCCCACGGTCACCATCTTGTCACCAATTTGCGCCCAGACCGCAGCATTTTCGATGGTTTGCATATAACGGGCAGGTAACGCGGCACTGACACTTGCGGTAAACAGCATCAGCAGGAGAATAACAGCTTGTTTGTACATGAAAAAATAACCGAGGGTGAAACAACGCTTTTATTGTAGCAAAAGCGCCATCAGAATCGCGGGTTAATACTCATACAAATTATGTTTGAGGACGAAAGGCGGATTTTTTTGTTGTTGGTGCCAAAGACTACTCACCTCCGGCGCACCCAGTTCGACAATACGCTCGCGAAACTCTGAACTGGTCATGGTTTCACGGCAAGCCATCATCTGTTCAATTAACGGTAACGTGACACCAGAAATCACTTCGCAACGGGAGTGTTTGTGGCTTAATAATGAAGCCACGCGATACGGTGGCGCTCCGGCTATATCGGTTAAGAAGATGACACCCTCACCAGAGTCCGCTTCATGCAGAGCATCGCACATCATGCGGCTGAGCATATTAGAGCTTAATCCGCGCCAGAAATTCACGGCCCGGCACTGAAGAAGTGCCCCATGTTTTTTCTCCAGCGCATCCAGCATCTCTTGCGCCCGGTCATCGTGACAGGTAATTACCCAACCTAACATCGCCTTCCTCCTTAGCCGAAAATCAGTCTACCCTGACCATTGTTGATAAAGGGTGATAGCCGTCAAAACTCCTCTCCCCCAAATCCAGAGGAGAGGAAATAGACTTAGCTACGCAAACCACGTCCACGTTGGATCAGCGACCAACAGATCAAATAAAACGCCACAATAAAGACCACCAGTACGCCAAAGGTAGTGACCAGCGGAACATCATTGATACCGAGGAAGCCGTAGCGGAAACCACTGATCATATAAACGATTGGGTTCAGGTGCGACAGCCCTTGCCAGAACGGCGGCAACAAAGTCAGTGAGTAAAAGACCCCGCCCAAATACGTGAGTGGCGTTAACACAAAGGTTGGCACCAGGCTGATGTCATCGAACGTTTTGGCAAACACACCGTTCAGCAAACCCGCAAGGGAGAACAACACCGCCGTGAGCACCAGCGTTAAGGCAACGAATACCCACGAATGCACCTGAAATGGCACAAAAAACAGTGAAATTGCCGTCACCAGAATGCCAACAAACAGACCACGCGCCACGCCACCGCCGACATATCCGGCAATAATGACGTGAGTCGGAACCGGCGCTACCAGCAGCTCTTCAATATTACGCTGGAACTTGGCACCAAAAAATGATGACGCAACGTTGGCGTAGGCATTGGTGATCACCGACATCATGATCAGCCCCGGTACGATGAACTGCATGTAGCTGAAGCCATGCATATCGCCAATACGCGAACCAATCAGGTTACCGAAGATAATAAAGTAAAGGGTCATGGTGATGACTGGCGGCACTAGCGTCTGCACCCAGATACGCATAAAGCGATGGATCTCTTTCGCCCAGATGCTTTTTAGCGCCACCCAGTAAAGATGCATCATGCGCGATCTCCTTGTTTTTCATTAACCAGTGAAACAAACAGCTCTTCCAGACGGTTAGCTTTGTTACGCATACTTAATACCTGAATGCCCTGCTCACTTAACTGCGTAAATACGCTGTTGATCCCCTGCTCACGCAGCACTTCAACTTCCAGCGTCGCGGTATCAACCAGTCGATACTGATAGCCATCGAGCTTCGGTAACGGACTTTTCGGTGCGAGATCGAGAATAAAGGTTTCCGATTTCAGCTTCGCCAGCAGCGCCTTCATCGAGGTATTTTCCACCAGCTCACCGTGTTGAATAATGCCGATATTGCGGCACAGCATTTCTGCTTCTTCCAGGTAGTGTGTGGTGAGAATGATGGTGGTGCCTTTGTCGTTTAAATCCTTCAAAAAGCCCCACATTGAGCGGCGAAGCTCAATATCCACGCCTGCGGTCGGTTCGTCGAGAATCAGTAGTTTAGGCTCATGCATTAACGCACGGGCAATCATTAAACGGCGCTTCATCCCGCCAGATAACATACGCGCACGTTCGTTGCGTTTTCCCCATAAATCGAGCTGCTTAAGATACTTTTCGCTGCGGATGTACGCTTCTTTGCGCTCCACACCGTAGTACCCTGCCTGATTAACCACAATTTGCTGCACGGTTTCAAACGGGTTGAAGTTAAATTCCTGCGGCACCAGTCCCAACTGACGTTTAGCGTTCACGACATCCTTCTCGAGATCGTAACCAAATACGCTGACCCGCCCGGAGGTTTTATTTACCAGAGAGCTGATAATACCGATAGTGGTCGATTTCCCGGCCCCGTTCGGCCCGAGAAGCGCATAAAAATCACCCGCTTCGACCTGCAAATCTATTCCACGAAGCGCCTGAACGCCGCCTGGATAGGTTTTTTTAAGCTGTTGAAGTTCCAGTGCAATGGTCATAAATTTTTACTTACCTTACGTTCTTACACTTTATCTGTGGTTTAAATCGTCCCGGAGTTGCCCTATATTAGCCAAACGTAATTATTTGGTTACAGGTCGTTAACCTCCATGAAAGACATAGATACACTCATCAGCAACAATGCACTATGGTCAAAAATGCTGGTGGAAGAGGATCCCGGGTTTTTTGAGAAACTGGCACAAGCGCAAAAACCGCGCTTTCTATGGATTGGATGTTCCGACAGTCGCGTTCCTGCAGAACGTTTAACCGGTCTTGAGCCGGGCGAACTCTTTGTTCACCGTAATGTTGCTAACCTGGTCATTCACACCGACCTGAACTGCCTTTCCGTGGTTCAGTATGCAGTGGATGTACTCGAAGTTGAACACATTATTATCTGTGGCCACTACGGTTGCGGCGGCGTACAAGCCGCCGTTGAAAACCCGGAACTGGGGCTTATCAACAACTGGCTGCTGCATATCCGCGATATCTGGTTCAAACATAGCTCATTGCTCGGCGAAATGCCGCAAGAGCGCCGTCTGGATACCTTGTGTGAACTGAACGTCATGGAACAGGTTTATAACCTGGGCCACTCCACCATTATGCAATCAGCGTGGAAACGCGGGCAGAAAGTTACCATTCACGGCTGGGCCTATGGCATTCACGACGGCTTGCTGCGTGATCTGGATGTCACAGCGACTAACCGCGAAACCCTTGAGCAACGTTACCGTCACGGGATTTCCAACCTCAAGCTGAAACACGCCAACCACAAATAAAAATGCCATGCCGGATGCAACACATCCGGCAACTTCACACTTACTCGTCCAGCAGAATCACTTTGCCGATATACGGCAGATGACGGTAACGCTGTGCGTAATCAATGCCGTAACCCACCACAAACTCATCCGGGATCGAGAAACCAATAAATTCTACCGGGACGTTCACTTCACGACGGGACGGTTTATCCAGCAGCGTACAAATCGCCAGCGACTTCGGTTCGCGCAGGCTTAAGATCTCACGCACTTTCGACAGTGTATTCCCCGAGTCGATGATATCTTCAACAATCAGCACGTCCTTGCCACGGATATCTTCATCCAGATCTTTGAGGATTTTCACATCACGGGTGGTGGACATGCCGCTACCGTAGCTGGAGGCGGTCATAAAGTCGACTTCATGAGATACCTGAACTTCACGGCACAGGTCCGCCATAAACATAAATGAGCCACGCAGCAGACCAACCAGCACCATATCGCTGCCGCTGTCTTTGTAACGCTCAGTAATCTGACGACCCAGTTCGGCGATACGCGCTTTAATCTCCGCTTCGGGGATCATTACTTCTACAGTATGTTTCATATCTCTAACCATATGATTTAAAAACAAATCACTTCGCACGGGCAGGTTTTGGCACCGCAACAAAGCGCAAGACACGCAGTATACCAGTAAAACTATTCATTCGCGGAATCTGTTAATAAAGCTCGAATTGTGATGACGATCACACATGTTAAAACCTATAATTAATTGCTACTAAAATATTAATGAATTGAAATGGTGTCTCTTTATGGCAATTAACAATACAGGCTCGCGACGATTACTCGTCACGCTAACAGCCCTTTTTGCAGCGCTTTGCGGGCTGTATCTACTCATTGGCGGAGGCTGGCTGGTCGCGATTGGCGGCTCCTGGTACTACCCTATCGCTGGCCTTGTGATGCTCGGCGTCGCCTGGATGCTGTGGCGCAGTAAACGTGCCGCGCTTTGGCTATACGCCGCCCTGCTGCTCGGCACCATGATTTGGGGCGTCTGGGAAGTTGGTTTCGACTTCTGGGCGCTGACTCCGCGCAGCGATATTCTGGTCTTCTTCGGCATCTGGCTGATCCTGCCGTTTGTCTGGCGTCGCCTGGTCATTCCTGCCAGCGGCGCAGTTGCCGCACTGGTGGTGGCACTGCTGATTAGCGGTAGTATCCTGACCTGGGCCGGATTTAACGATCCGCAGGAAATCAACGGCACCTTAAGCGCCGATGCCACACCTGCGGAAGCTATCTCACCCGTTGCCGATCAGGACTGGCCTGCCTATGGTCGCAATCAGGAAGGTCAACGCTTTTCACCTCTGAAACAAATTAACGCCGATAACGTCCATAATCTGAAAGAAGCCTGGGTGTTCCGTACTGGCGATGTGATGCAGCCGAACGATCCGGGCGAAATCACCAATGAAGTGACGCCGATTAAAGTGGGCGACACCCTTTACCTGTGTACCGCTCACCAGCGCCTGTTTGCGCTCGATGCCGCCAGCGGCAAAGAGAAATGGCATTACGATCCTGAGCTGAAAACTAACGAGTCTTTCCAGCACGTAACCTGCCGTGGCGTCTCTTATCATGAAGCCAAAGCAGAAACGGCTTCGCCGGAAGTGATGGCGGATTGCCCGCGTCGTATCATTCTTCCGGTCAATGATGGTCGACTGATTGCGATTAACGCTGAAAACGGCAAACTGTGCGAAACCTTCGCCAATAAAGGCGTGCTCAATCTGCAAAGCAATATGCCAGACACCAAACCGGGTCTGTATGAACCGACTTCGCCACCGATTATCACCGATAAAACCATCGTGATGGCAGGTTCAGTTACCGATAACTTCTCAACCCGCGAAACGTCTGGCGTGATCCGTGGTTTTGATGTCAACACCGGGGAGCTGCTGTGGGCTTTTGATCCCGGCGCGAAAGATCCGAACGCAATCCCGTCTGACGAACACACCTTTACCTTTAACTCGCCAAACTCGTGGGCACCAGCGGCCTATGACGCGAAGCTGGATCTGGTGTATCTGCCGATGGGCGTGACCACGCCGGATATCTGGGGCGGTAACCGCACACCGGAACAGGAACGTTATGCCAGCTCGATTCTGGCGCTGAATGCCACTACCGGGAAACTGGCGTGGAGCTACCAGACCGTTCACCACGACCTGTGGGATATGGATCTTCCGGCACAGCCGACGCTGGCGGACATCACCGTTAATGGTCAGAAAGTGCCAGTTATTTACGCTCCGGCGAAAACCGGCAACATTTTTGTGCTCGATCGTCGTAATGGCGAACTGGTGGTTCCGGCACCGGAAAAACCGGTTCCCCAAGGTGCTGCCAAAGGCGATTACGTTACCCCTACTCAACCATTCTCGGAACTGAGCTTCCGTCCGACGAAAGATTTGAGCGGTGCGGATATGTGGGGAGCCACCATGTTTGACCAACTGGTGTGCCGCGTGATGTTCCACCAGATGCGCTATGAAGGCATTTTCACCCCGCCATCTGAACAGGGTACGCTGGTCTTCCCGGGTAACCTGGGGATGTTCGAATGGGGCGGGATTTCCGTTGATCCAAATCGTGAAGTGGCGATTGCCAACCCAATGGCACTGCCGTTTGTTTCGAAACTGATCCCGCGTGGTCCTGGCAACCCGATGGAGCAGCCGAAAGATGCCAAAGGCACGGGTACGGAATCCGGCATTCAGCCACAGTACGGTGTACCGTATGGTGTCACGCTCAACCCGTTCCTCTCACCATTTGGTCTGCCATGTAAACAGCCAGCATGGGGTTATATCTCGGCGCTGGATCTGAAAACTAATGAAGTGGTGTGGAAGAAACGTATTGGTACGCCGCAGGACAGTATGCCGTTCCCGATGCCGGTTCCGGTGCCGTTCAATATGGGTATGCCGATGCTGGGCGGGCCAATCTCCACGGCGGGTAACGTGCTGTTTATCGCCGCTACGGCAGATAACTACCTGCGCGCTTACAACATGAGCAACGGTGAAAAACTGTGGCAGGGTCGTTTACCAGCGGGTGGTCAGGCTACGCCAATGACCTATGAAGTGAATGGTAAGCAGTATGTGGTGATCTCCGCAGGCGGTCACGGTTCATTTGGTACGAAGATGGGCGACTATATTGTGGCTTATGCGCTGCCGGATGATGTGAAGTAAGACTTGCTCAGATTGCTGACAACGTGCGCGTTGTTCATGCCGGATGCGGCGTGAACGCCTTATCCAGCCTACAAAATTGTGCAAAATCAATGGATTGCACAGCTAGCGTAGGCCTGATAAGCGTAGCGCATCAGGCAGATTTGCGTTTGTCATCAGTTTAATGCCCGGAGAGATCCGGGCATATTTCCGAATACGGTCTTTTTATACCGTAAACCCTAACATCATCCCCGTATCTTCATGCTCCAGCAGATGGCAGTGCGCCATATAAGCATGTTCTTTCGGTGCATCGTGATTAAACTTCACCAGCACTTCGCTGACATTACCTTCTACCTTAACGGTATCTTTCCAGCCCGCGCGATGAGCCGCTGGCGGTTTGCCATTTTCTGACAAGATACGGAACTGCGTGCCGTGGATATGGAACGGATGCAGCATCATGTCGCCCACGCCAGAGATAACCCAACGTTCGTATTGCCCTTTCGCCGCCGCAAACATCGGCTTGTTCATATCAAACGCCTGACCGTTGATTTTGTTGGCATGGTGGAAATCGAACTTCCCGCCGTGGTTCATATGATTCATATTGCCGTGCCCCATATGGCCCATCATCTGGCTGTGATCCATCCCGGCCATCGCCTGATCGCCATATTTCTCCATTAGCATCTGCATCCCCATCATATCGAGCATCGGGTCCATAGAGAGTTGCAGCTTGCGTACCGTCAGCCCTTCCAGCGAAGGTAACGCAGGCAGGCTACTTAATGTGTCTGGCAAAGCACCGGAGGCACTAATAGCAATCGGCTGAATCCGCATTACCGGATGAGGCTTATCAAACGGCGCAATCGCCATCCCCATCTGGCTGACCGGCAGCGTCACCAGGTCAAAGGGTTTGTTATCGTTAACCTCCACCAGCACTTCAAAACGCTCGCCCATCAGCACCGGCAGTTCGCTCACCTTCACTGGTTCAGGTAGCAGACCACCGTCGCTGGCAATCACATACAGCGGGCGATTGTCGCTGGTGGCGAAATTGAGCGAACGGGCATTACAGCCATTGAGCAAACGCAGGCGCAGCCAACCACGCGGGGCAGCGTGTTGCGGGTAGATTGCACCGTTGGTCAGCAACGTATCGCCAAACCAGCCCACGGCGGCGGTCATCACATCCAGTTGATAATCAATCTGCCCGTCGGCGCTAAATTTCTTATCCTGAACGATCACCGGAACATCATCGATACCCCACTGTTTTGGCAGCATTAATTTCAGGATCTCGTCATCTTCAATCACCACCAGCCCAGTCAGCCCCATCGCCACCTGTCGCCCGGTTTTGCCGTGCTGATGCGGATGGAACCAGCAGGTAGCGGCAGGTTGATCAACGTTCAACGTCACCGAGCGCTTGCCACCTGGCGGAATAATTCCCTGCGGGCCGCCGTCGACTTCACCCGGTACTTCCAGCCCGTGCCAGTGCAACGTTGTCTCTTCCGTCAGTTGGTTGTAGATATCAACCGTTACCGCTTTGCCGCGCTGTAATTTCACCGCCGGCCCCAGCAGATTGCCGTTATAGCCCCAGGTAGTTGCAGTTTTCCCGCCAAAGGTGGACTGGCCTGCGCCAATAGTTAACTGAATGCGATTACGGGCATCGGTCGTGAGCAAATCAGGGATCGGTAACGTTGGGCGTTCTGCCGCAAATACTGCGCGGCTCCACAGCGGCAAAGCCGAAGCCACACCCAGCGCGACGGAATATTTTAAGAAATCACGACGTTGCATAGTTATTTCCTTATTCTTAAGCAGGCGAAACAAAATCAAACGTTGAGCATAGTCCTTCCCCTTACGGGAAGGTCAAGCCGCAGACACAATTTAATCGACAATAATGGTCGTCGCCTCGCTCGCAGTGTGCTAACGTTTATCTTCTTTAAGCCCCTGGTAGAAGCAATGAAGACGTTTTTCAGAACAGTGTTATTCGGCAGCCTGATGGCCGTCTGCGCAAACAGTTACGCGCTCAGCGAGTCTGAAGCCGAAGATATGGCCGATTTAACGGCAGTTTTTGTCTTTCTGAAGAACGATTGTGGTTACCAGAACTTACCTAACGGGCAAATTCGTCGCGCACTGGTCTTTTTCGCTCAGCAAAACCAGTGGGACCTCAGTAATTACGACACCTTCGACATGAAAGCCCTCGGTGAAGACAGCTACCGCGATCTCAGCGGCATTGGCATTCCCGTCGCTAAAAAATGCAAAGCCCTGGCCCGCGATTCCTTAAGCCTGCTTGCCTACGTCAAATAATCCCTGATACCTTTTTGTAGAAATATTGACCGTGCATCCGCGGTCAATGTTAGCTATTATGTTGCGCCCTTTTTTTACGGGTGTTAACAAAGGAGGTATCAACCCATGGCCGAAAAAAAACAGTGGCATGAAACGCTACACGACCAGTTTGGGCAGTACTTTGCGGTAGATAACGTTCTGTATCATGAAAAGACCGATCACCAGGATCTGATCATTTTTGAGAACGCTGCATTTGGTCGCGTAATGGCGCTGGATGGCGTAGTACAAACCACCGAGCGCGACGAGTTTATCTATCATGAGATGATGACCCATGTTCCGCTACTGGCCCATGGTCACGCGAAACATGTGCTGATTATCGGCGGCGGCGACGGTGCCATGCTGCGTGAAGTAACCCGACATAAAAACGTTGAGTCAATCACGATGGTGGAAATCGATGCGGGTGTCGTATCGTTCTGCCGTCAGTATCTACCCAACCATAACGCCGGTAGCTACGACGATCCGCGCTTTAAGCTGGTGATCGACGATGGCGTCAATTTCGTTAATCAAACCAGCCAGACCTTTGATGTCATTATCTCCGACTGCACCGATCCTATCGGTCCCGGCGAAAGCCTTTTCACTTCGGCATTTTATGAAGGCTGCAAACGTTGCCTGAATCCTGGCGGTATCTTCGTCGCACAAAACGGCGTCTGCTTTTTACAGCAGGAAGAAGCCATCGACAGCCATCGCAAACTCAGCCATTACTTCAGCGACGTTGGCTTTTATCAGGCGGCGATCCCGACCTATTACGGCGGTATCATGACTTTTGCATGGGCGACAGATAACGACGCCTTACGCCATCTCTCAACCGAAATTATTCAGGCGCGTTTTCTCGCCTCTGGCCTGAAATGCCGTTATTACAATCCGGCAATCCATACGGCAGCTTTTGCCTTACCTCAGTATCTGCAAGACGCACTGGCTTCACAGCCGTCCTAAGGAGAAGATAAGAAATTGAAAAAACTGAAACTGCATGGCTTTAATAATCTGACCAAAAGTCTGAGTTTTTGTATTTACGATATCTGCTACGCCAAAACTGCCGAAGAGCGCGACGGTTATATTGCTTATATCGATGAACTCTATAATGCCAACCGTCTGACCGAAATCCTGTCAGAAACCTGTTCCATTATCGGGGCTAATATTCTTAACATCGCCCGCCAGGATTACGAACCACAGGGTGCCAGCGTCACTATTCTGGTGAGTGAAGAACCGGTTGACCCGAAACTCATCGACAAAACAGAACACCCCGGCCCACTGCCAGAAACGGTCGTTGCCCATCTTGATAAAAGTCATATTTGCGTACATACCTACCCGGAAAGTCATCCTGAAGGCGGTTTATGTACCTTCCGCGCCGATATTGAAGTCTCTACCTGCGGCGTGATTTCTCCGCTGAAGGCGCTGAATTACCTGATCCACCAGCTTGAGTCCGATATCGTAACCATTGATTATCGCGTGCGCGGTTTTACCCGCGACATTAACGGTATGAAGCACTTTATCGACCATGAGATTAATTCGATTCAGAACTTTATGTCTGACGATATGAAGGCGCTGTATGACATGGTGGATGTGAACGTCTATCAGGAAAATATCTTCCATACCAAGATGTTGCTTAAAGAGTTCGACCTTAAGCACTACATGTTCCACACCAAACCGGAAGACTTAACCGACAGCGAGCGCCAGGAAATTACCGCTGCGCTGTGGAAAGAAATGCGCGAGATTTATTACGGGCGCAATATGCCAGCTGTTTAACGGCTCTGGCGGAGCTCCCAGGCTCCGCCAGATTTATTTACTTCTGCTGCACGAAATTGCGGTAAGCCGCCACGACCTGCAGAAAATCCTCAACGCCGCATAGCGACAGGCTTTCTTCGTCGTAGTAGTTCATCCCCTCTTCCATTTCATCGCCAGCGAATTCCAGTTGATTGGCGCGAACCATCACCTCTTCACCGTCCATCCACAGGGTGTATTCATGCCCTGCCCGTTGCCAGGACCGTTCGCTACCTTTCAGTGCGTGCGCTGCTTGTTCCACTTCATCAAGCAAGGCCAGGTTTTCTTTCACCTCTTCATTAAACCAGTGCCCGACCACTTCATGCCCCATGGACATACGCACCTTTACCACTCCGGTAATATCGCGCAGAAATTCGTAATCCATAGTGTGTTCCTCTGCTCCCGGCAATGCACCGAAATCGCATTGCGCCATTGATGTAATTATCGCAGCCTTACCGGAGAAAAACAGCGGAACGGCGATGGTTTAGAAATAAAAAAATGCCCGGGAATCTCATTCACCGGGCATTGTGTCGTTTATGCGCAGCGCGTGCGCTGACTTTTTAAACCGCAGTCTGGAAAATCACCCCATCGGCTTTCTCGGTGTACTGAGAAAGCTGGTTGAAGTTCAGATAACGGTAAGTATCAACGGCTGTTTTATCTACCTGCGCCACGTAGGTCTGGTACTCTTCCGGCGTCGGCAGTTTGCCAATCAGCGCCGCAACAGCCGCCAGTTCCGCAGAAGCCAGGAAGACATTCGCGCCAGTACCCAGACGGTTCGGGAAGTTACGGGTAGAGGTGGAAACCACCGTTGCACCGTCCGCCACACGCGCCTGGTTACCCATACACAGGGAACAGCCAGGGATCTCGATACGCGCACCACTCTTACCGAAGACGCTGTAGTAGCCTTCTTCGGTCAACTGTGCGGCGTCCATACGGGTTGGCGGAGCCACCCACAGGCGGGTCGGCAACTGACCTTTATGCGCATCCAGCAGTTTACCCGCAGCACGGAAGTGACCGATGTTGGTCATGCAGGAACCGATAAACACTTCGTCGATCTTCTCACCCTGTACCGCAGACAGCGGACGCGCGTCATCCGGGTCGTTCGGAGCACACAGGATTGGCTCTTTAATATCCGCCAGATCGATGTCGATCACTGCCGCGTATTCCGCATCTGCATCGGCTTCCAGCAGCTCAGGATTCGCCAGCCATTTTTCCATGCCCTGAATACGGCGTTCCAGGGTACGACGATCGCCGTAACCTTCCGCGATCATCCACTTCAGCAGGACGATGTTGGAGTTCAGGTATTCGATGATCGGTTCTTTGTTCAGCTTGATAGTACAACCAGCGGCAGAACGCTCGGCGGACGCATCGGTCAGCTCAAAGGCCTGCTCAACTTTCAGATCCGGCAGACCTTCGATTTCCAGGATGCGGCCAGAGAAGATGTTTTTCTTGCCTTTCTTCTCAACGGTCAGCAGACCTTGTTTGATCGCATACAGCGGGATCGCGTGTACCAGATCGCGCAGGGTGATGCCCGGCTGCATTTTGCCTTTGAAGCGCACCAGAACGGATTCCGGCATATCCAGCGGCATTACGCCAGTTGCGGCAGCAAACGCCACCAGACCAGAACCCGCCGGGAAAGAGATACCGATCGGGAAACGGGTATGGGAGTCACCACCGGTACCGACGGTATCCGGCAGCAGCATACGGTTCAGCCAGGAGTGAATGACGCCGTCACCCGGACGCAGCGACACACCGCCACGGTTCATAATGAAGTCCGGCAGCGTGTGGTGCGTGTTCACGTCAACTGGCTTCGGATACGCCGCGGTGTGGCAGAAAGACTGCATCACCAGGTCAGCCGAGAAGCCCAGGCACGCCAGGTCTTTCAGTTCATCACGGGTCATCGGGCCGGTGGTGTCCTGAGAGCCTACAGAAGTCATTTTCGGTTCGCAGTACGCGCCCGGACGAATGCCTTTCACGCCACAGGCACGGCCTACCATTTTTTGCGCCAGCGAGAAGCCGCGATCGCTCTCAGCGACATCTTTCGCCTGACGGAACACATCACTGTGCGGCAGACCAAGTGCTTCACGCGCTTTGGTGGTCAGGCCACGCCCAATAATCAGCGGAATACGGCCGCCAGCACGCACTTCATCAATCAGCACGTCGGTTTTCAGTTCGAAGGTCGCCAGCAGTTCGCCGGTTTCGTGGTTACGCACTTCACCTTTGTACGGGTAAACGTCAATTACGTCGCCCATGTTCAGGTTAGAGACGTCGACTTCGATTGGCAGTGCACCTGCGTCTTCCATTGTGTTAAAGAAGATTGGTGCAATTTTACCGCCGAGGCACAAACCACCGCCGCGTTTGTTCGGCACATGTGGAATATCATCACCCATAAACCACAGTACGGAGTTCGTGGCGGATTTACGCGATGAACCCGTACCCACAACGTCACCGACGTACGCCAGCGGGAAACCTTTCTGTTGCAGAGCTTCGATTTGCTTGATCGGACCAACAACACCTGGCTGGTCTGGCTCGATGCCTTCACGGGCGTTTTTCAGCATCGCCAGCGCGTGCAGTGGGATATCCGGGCGTGACCACGCATCCGGTGCCGGAGAGAGGTCATCGGTGTTGGTTTCGCCAGTGACTTTGAAGACGGTAACGGTCAGTTTTTCAGCCAGCGCCGGGCGATTCAGGAACCATTCGGCATCCGCCCAGGACTGCATTACCTGCTTCGCATATTCGTTGCCTGCTTTCGCTTTCTCTTCTACGTCATAGAAGTTATCGAACATCAGCAGTGTGTGAGAAAGTGCTTTGGCAGCGATCGGTGCCAGTTTGGCATCATCCAGCGCGTCGATCAGCGGATGAATGTTGTAACCACCCTGCATGGTGCCCAGCAGTTCGATGGCTTTTTCCGGAGTCAGCAGAGGGGATTTGGCTTCGCCTTTAGCGATAGCAGCCAGGAAGCCTGCTTTGACATAGGCGGCTTCATCGACGCCTGGGGGAACACGGTTGGTTAACAGATCTAACAGGAATTCTTCTTCGCCCGCGGGCGGGTTTTTCAGCAGCTCTACAAGTGCGGCCATTTGGTTTGCATCCAGGGGTTTGGGCGCAATCCCCTCAGCGGCACGCTCAGCTACGTGCTTACGGTATTCTTCTAGCACGACGGTTCTCCTCGCTCTCATTGTCATAGTGCGGCAGGCGATTCTCTTCACGCTCCTGTGAGACAGCAGTTTGTAGGGTAAATGCCCAGTACCGCAACGGGCAGAATAGCAGGATTTTGACGAGGTGTTAATCTGTTTACAAAAAAGCAACATAAAAAAGTGGCTGAATCGTTAAGGATGGTCTAGAGATTGTTTCCCTCCGTAAAAACTTCGTTAATTCGCATGGTGATAATCACCTTTCTCAACGAATCCCAAGATTAGTCAAAATTTAAACTACCGCCTCTTTATACTCGGATTCACAGCACCTGCGGGTGACAGTTCGCCGACCATTGCGATTTCCTTGAGATCCGAATTATGAAAATGACTTTGCCGTTTAAACCCCATGTGCTGGCGCTAATTTGCAGTGCCGGGCTTTGTGCCGCCTCTACCGGGCTATATATAAAAAGCCGCACAGTGGAAGCGCCTGTGGAACCGCAATCGACACAACTGGCTGTGTCTGACGCTGCCGCGGTTACGTTTCCTGCAACGGTTTCCGCACCTCCCGTAACACCCGCCGTCGTCAAATCCGCATTCAGCACTGCACAAATAGATCAATGGGTCGCGCCCGTCGCGCTGTATCCCGACGCCCTACTTTCGCAGGTGCTGATGGCATCAACCTATCCGACAAACGTTGCTCAAGCAGTGCAATGGTCGCACGATAATCCACTTAAACAAGGCGATGCTGCTATTCAGGCGGTATCTGACCAGCCGTGGGACGCCAGCGTTAAATCACTGGTGGCCTTTCCACAATTGATGGCATTGATGGGCGAAAACCCGCAATGGGTGCAAAACCTGGGCGATGCTTTTCTGGCCCAGCCGCAGGACGTGATGGACTCGGTACAGCGATTGCGGCAACTGGCGCAACAAACCGGCTCGCTGAAGTCATCAACCGAACAGAAAGTTATTACCACAACGAAGAAAGCTGTACCGGTAAAACAGACAGTCACGGCACCCGTCATACCATCCAATACAGTTTTAACTGCCAACCCCGTCATTACAGAGCCGGCAACAACCGTCATTTCCATTGAGCCCGCCAATCCTGATGTGGTCTATATTCCCAACTACAACCCAACCGTGGTTTACGGGAACTAGGCCAATACTGCGTATCCGCCGGTTTATCTGCCACCACCAGCCGGAGAACCGTTTGTTGACAGCTTTGTACGCGGATTCGGCTATAGCATGGGCGTTGCTACCACGTACGCACTATTCAGCAGCATCGACTGGGACGACGACGATCATGACCATCATCATCATGACGATGATGATTATCATCACCACGATGGCGGTCATCGTGACGGTAATGGCTGGCAACACAACGGCGACAACATCAATATCGACGTCAACAATTTCAACCGTATCACCGGTGAGCATCTTACTGATAAGAATATGGCATGGCGGCACAATCCAAACTACCGTAATGGTGTGCCCTATCATGATCAGGATATGGCAAAGCGGTTTCATCAAACCGATGTCAACGGCGGAATGAGCGCCACGCAATTACCTGCCCCAACGCGCGACAGCCAGCGTCAGGCGGCAGCAAATCAGTTTCAGCAACGAACACACGCCGCACCAGTCATTACACGAGATACCCAACGTCAGGCAGCGGCACAGCGGTTTAATGAAGCTGAACACTATGGGAGCTATGACGACTTCCACGACTTCAGCCGTCGCCAACCACTGACCCAGCAGCGAAGAGACGCAGCGCGTGAGCGTATTCAGTCCGCATCACCAGAGCAGCGCCAGGTGTTTAAGGAAAAAGTACAGCAGCGCCCACTGAATCAACAGCAACGTGATAACGCCCGCCAGCGTGTTCAATCGGCATCACCTGAACAACGTCAGGTTTTTCGGGAGAAAGTTCAGGAGAGCCGCCCACAACGTCTAAACGACAGTAACCATACTGTCAGGCTGAATAACGAGCAACGGTCAGCAGTACGCGAACGTCTCTCTGAACGTGGAGCAAGAAGACTGGAAAGGTAAATTGCAGACGTAAAAAAAGCGGCGTGGTTAGCCGCTTTTTTAATTGCCGGATGTTCCGGCAAACGAAAAATTACTTCTTCTTCGCTTTCGGGTTCGGCAGGTCGGTAATGCTACCTTCGAACACTTCTGCCGCCAGGCCCACAGACTCGTGCAGAGTCGGGTGCGCGTGGATGGTCAGTGCGATGTCTTCAGCATCACAACCCATTTCGATTGCCAGGCCGATTTCACCCAGCAGCTCGCCGCCGTTAGTACCGACAATCGCACCACCGATCACACGGTGAGATTCTTTGTCGAAAATCAGCTTGGTCATACCGTCTGCGCAGTCGGAAGCGATAGCACGACCAGAAGCAGCCCACGGGAAGGTGGCGGTTTCATAGCTGATGCCTTTCTCTTTCGCTTCTTTCTCAGTCAGACCCACCCATGCAACTTCTGGTTCGGTATAGGCGATGGACGGGATAACTTTCGGATCGAAGTAGTGTTTCTTACCGGCGATAACTTCAGCGGCAACGTGACCTTCGTGAACACCTTTGTGTGCCAGCATCGGTTGACCGACGATATCGCCGATAGCAAAGATGTGCGGTACGTTGGTACGCAGCTGTTTGTCAACGCGGATGAAACCACGGTCGTCAACTTCCACGCCTGCTTTGCCTGCGTCGAGGTTTTTACCGTTCGGCACACGACCAATCGCTACCAGCACGGCGTCGTAACGCTGCGGTTCAGCGGGTGCTTTTTTGCCTTCCATCGTCACATAAATGCCGTCTTCTTTCGCTTCAACGGCGGTAACTTTGGTTTCCAGCATCAGGTTGAATTTCTTGCTGATACGCTTGGTGAAGACTTTAACGATGTCTTTGTCAGCTGCCGGGATAACCTGGTCGAACATTTCAACCACGTCAATCTGTGAACCCAGCGCGTGGTAAACGGTGCCCATTTCCAGACCGATGATACCGCCACCCATTACCAGCAGGCGTTCTGGTACTTCTTTCAGTTCCAGCGCGTCAGTGGAGTCCCAGATACGCGGATCTTCATGCGGAATAAACGGCAGTTGGATCGGGCGAGAACCCGCTGCAATGATCGCGTTGTCGAAGTTGATCACGGTTTTGCCGTTCTCACCTTCAACTTCCAGGGTGTTAGCCCCGGTGAATTTACCCAGACCGTTGACCACTTTGACTTTGCGGCCTTTCGCCATACCAGCCAGACCACCGGTCAGCTGATTGATCACTTTCTCTTTCCAGGTACGAATCTTGTCGATATCGGTTTTCGGTTCGCCGAAGACGATACCGTGTTCAGCCAGCGCTTTGGCTTCTTCGATAACTTTTGCTACGTGCAGCAGTGCTTTAGAAGGGATACAGCCGACGTTCAGGCAAACACCGCCAAGGGTGTTGTAACGTTCTACGATTACGGTTTCCAGACCTAAATCAGCGCAACGGAAGGCAGCGGAGTAACCTGCGGGGCCTGCCCCAAGTACCACGACCTGAGTTTTGATTTCAGTACTCATCATGACCTCTATATATTTATCTCCGGCGGTCATACCCGTCGTCTTTCAGGCCGCAGCGGCGTTAGCTTCACGCCCTCACCCCAGTCACTTACTTATGTAAGCTCCTGGGGATTCTGGCGCTTGCTACCTTGCTGCACCCAGAAATCCATAGGGTATGTGAAGTAATACCCTAACCACCACCGGGTCGTTCTATCCGTCGGTATTTTACAAAATTGTTAACAATTTTTAAACAACAAACGGCAACCGATTTGTCTATTCGCTAATAACCTCAATACATTCATGAGATTACCAGAAAAAAGCCGGCCGTTGGGCCGGCTCTTTTACTTACATCACCAGACGGCGAATGTCAGACAGCGTGTTGTTAATGATGGTAATGAAACGGGCACCATCAGCACCGTCGATCACGCGGTGGTCGAAGGAGAGAGAAATCGGCAGCATCAGACGCGGCACGAACTCTTTACCATTCCACACCGGCTCCATCGCGGACTTGGAAACGCCGAGGATAGCCACTTCCGGCGCGTTCACAATCGGCGCGAAGTGGGTAGTACCCAGGCCGCCGATGCTGGAGATGGTGAAGCAACCGCCCTGCATTTCGCCCGCAGTCAGCTTACCGTCACGCGCTTTCTTAGAAATAGTCATCAGCTCGCGAGACAGCTCGATGATGCCTTTCTTGTTGACGTCTTTGAATACCGGAACAACCAGACCGTTCGGGGTATCCACCGCCACACCGATGTTGATGTATTTCTTCAGGGTCAGACGCTGACCGTCTTCCGACAGCGAACTATTGAAGCGAGGCATCTGCTCAAGAGCTGCAGCAACGGCTTTCATGATGAAGACAACCGGGGTGATCTTCACATCCAGCTTACGTTTCGCCGCTTCTTCGTTCTGCTGTTTACGGAACGCTTCCAACTCGGTGATATCGGTTTTGTCGAAGTGAGTAACATGCGGGATCATTACCCAGTTACGGCTCAGGTTCGCACCAGAGATTTTCTGGATGCGGCCCAGTTCCACTTCTTCGATTTCACCAAACTTGCTGAAGTCCACCTTCGGCCACGGCAGCATGCCAGGGATACCACCGCCAGTCGCTGCCGGAGCTGCTTCTGCACGTTTGATAGCTTCTTTCACGTAAGCCTGAACGTCTTCGCGCAGGATACGACCTTTACGGCCAGTGCCCTTCACTTTCGCAAGGTTAACACCAAACTCGCGTGCCAGACGGCGGATCAGCGGAGTCGCGTGAACATAAGCGTCGTTTTCAGCAAATTCAGATTTGCCTTCCGCTTTCGCAGCTGGTGCTGCTGCCGGGGCTTCAGCTTTTGCTGCCGGTGCTGCCGCTTCCTGTTTCGCAGGAGCTGCCGCAGGCGCTGCGCCTTCAACTTCGAAGATCATAATCAGCGAGCCAGTTTTCACTTTATCGCCAACGTTGACTTTCAGTTCCTTCACGACGCCTGCAAACGGCGCCGGAACTTCCATAGAAGCTTTGTCGCCTTCTACGGTGATCAGTGACTGTTCAGCGGCAACTTTGTCGCCCACTTTCACCATCACTTCAGTCACTTCAACTTCGTCACCGCCGATATCCGGAACGTTAACTTCTTTCACGCCAGCCGCTGGTGCAGGGGCCGCTGCCGGAGCTGCTTCCTGTTTAGCGGCCGGAGCTGCCGCGCCTGCTTCACCCGCGACTTCGAAGACCATAATCAGCGAGCCGGTAGACACTTTGTCACCCACGTTCACTTTGATCTCTTTCACGGTGCCAGCAAACGGAGCCGGAACTTCCATAGAAGCCTTGTCGCCTTCTACGGTGATCAGCGACTGTTCAGCTTCAACTTTATCGCCAACTTTCACCAGGATTTCGGTCACTTCAACTTCGTCGCTGCCGATATCCGGAACGTTAACGTCTTTTGCCGCCGCAGCCGCTGGTGCTGCTGCCGGAGCTGCTTCTTTCTTCTCTTCTGCCTGAGCAGGTGCAGCGTCTGCTGCACCGTCGGCGGAATCGAAAATCATAATCAGTGCGCCGGTCTGGGTTTTATCGCCAACAGAGACTTTGATCTCTTTAACGATACCCGCCTGCGGAGACGGAACTTCCATAGAGGCTTTGTCGCCTTCTACGGTGATCAGCGACTGTTCGGCTTCAACTTTGTCGCCCACTTTGACCAGGATCTCGGTGATTTCAACTTCATCAGCCCCGATGTCCGGTACTTTGATTTCGATAGCCATTATTCTTTTACCTCTTACGCCAGACGCGGGTTAACTTTATCTGCATCGATGTTGAATTTGGCGATTGCGTCAGCAACCACTTTCTTATCGATTTCGCCACGTTTAGCCAGTTCGCCCAGCGCCGCAACCACGACATAAGAAGCATCAACTTCGAAGTGGTGACGCAGGTTCTCACGGCTGTCGGAACGACCGAAGCCATCAGTACCCAGTACGCGGTAGTCGTCAGCCGGTACGTAAGTACGGACCTGCTCAGCGAACAGTTTCATATAGTCGGTAGATGCCACTGCCGGAGCGTCGTTCATCACCTGAGCGATATACGGAACGCGCGGAGTTTCCAGCGGGTGCAGCATGTTCCAGCGTTCACAATCCTGACCATCACGCGCCAGCTCGGTGAAGGAGGTCACGCTATAAACGTCAGAACCTACGCCGTAATCTTTCGCCAGGATCTCAGCTGCTTCACGGACGTGACGCAGGATAGAACCGGAGCCGAGCAGCTGAACTTTACCTTTGCTACCTTCAATAGTTTCGAGTTTGTAGATACCTTTACGGATACCTTCCTCAGCACCTTCCGGCATTGCCGGCATGTGGTAGTTTTCGTTCAGCGTAGTGATGTAGTAGTAAACGTTCTCTTGTTTTTCACCGTACATACGCTCCAGACCGTCATGCATGATGACAGCAACTTCGTAAGCGTAAGCCGGGTCGTAAGAGATACAGTTCGGGATAGTCAGCGACTGAATGTGGCTGTGACCATCTTCGTGCTGCAGACCTTCGCCGTTCAGGGTGGTACGACCGGAAGTACCGCCGATCAGGAAGCCACGCGCTTGCTGGTCGCCAGCCGCCCAGCACAGATCGCCAATACGCTGGAAGCCGAACATCGAGTAATAGATGTAGAACGGGATCATCGGCAGATTGTTGGTGCTGTAAGAGGTCGCCGCTGCCAGCCAGGAACAACCTGCGCCCAGCTCGTTGATCCCTTCCTGCAGAATCTGACCTTTCTCGTCTTCTTTATAGTAAGCAACCTGCTCGCGGTCCTGCGGGGTGTACTGCTGACCGTTCGGGCTGTAAATACCAATCTGACGGAACAGACCTTCCATACCGAAAGTACGCGCTTCGTCGGCGATGATCGGTACCAGACGATCTTTGATCGACTTGTTCTTCAGCATCACGTTCAGAGCACGAACGAAAGCGATAGTGGTAGAGATCTCTTTGCTCTGCTCTTCCAACAGCGCGCCGAAGTCTTGCAGGCTCGGCAGCTCAAGCTTCTCGGTGAAGTTCGGCTGACGGCTTGGCAGATAACCGTGCAGTTTCTGACGCTGAGCGTGCAGATAGGTATGCTCTTTAGAACCTTCCGGGAAGGTGATGTACGGCAGTTTTTCGATATCTGCATCAGACACCGGCACATTGAAACGGTCGCGGATGTGACGCACGCCGTCCATGTTCATTTTCTTAACCTGGTGCGCGATGTTTTTACCTTCAGCCGCGTCGCCCATGCCGTAACCTTTAATGGTATGAGCAAGGATTACTGTCGCTTTGCCTTTGGTTTCCTGCGCTTTCTTGAATGCAGCGTAGATTTTCTTCGGATCGTGACCACCACGGTTCAGTGCCCAGATCTGCTCGTCAGTCCAGTCTGCAACCAGTGCTGCGGTTTCAGGATATTTACCGAAGAAGTGTTCACGAACGTACGCACCATCTTTCGATTTGAAGGTCTGGTAGTCGCCGTCAACGGTTTCGTTCATCAGCTGGATCAGTTTACCGCTGGTATCTTTACGCAGCAGTTCATCCCAACGGCTACCCCACATCACTTTGATCACGTTCCAGCCAGCACCTTCGAAGATGCCTTCCAGTTCGTTGATGATCTTGCCGTTACCGGTGACCGGGCCGTCAAGACGCTGCAGGTTACAGTTGATAACGAAGACCAGGTTATCCAGTTTTTCACGGGTAGCGATGGTGATCGCACCTTTGGATTCCGGTTCGTCCATTTCACCGTCGCCGAGGAACGCGTAAACGGTCTGTTTAGAGGTATCTTTCAGGCCACGGTGTTCCAGATATTTCAGGAATTTAGCCTGGTAAATAGCACCAATCGGACCCAGACCCATAGATACGGTCGGGAACTGCCAGAATTCCGGCATCAGTTTCGGGTGCGGATAGGAAGAGAGGCCATTGCCGTGAACTTCCTGACGGAAGTTATCCAGCTGCTCCTGAGTCAGACGACCTTCCAGGAAAGCACGAGCGTACACGCCCGGGGAGATGTGGCCCTGGAAGTAAACCAGGTCGCCGCCATCCTGCTCGTTGCGTGCACGGAAGAAGTGGTTAAAGCACACATCATAAATGGTTGCGGAAGACTGGAAGGACGCCATGTGGCCGCCCAGTTCGAGATCTTTTTTCGACGCACGCAGCACCGTCATGATGGCGTTCCAGCGGATAGCTGAACGAATACGGCGTTCCAGTTCCAGATTACCCGGATACTCCGGTTGTTCTTCAACGGGGATGGTGTTGATGTAGTTGCTGATACCGGTGCCTGCGGCTACGTTGACACCGCCTTTGCGGGCTTCAGCAAGCAGTTGGTCGATCAGATACTGAGCACGCTCAACACCTTCTTCACGGATGACCGATTCGATCGCCTGGAGCCAGTCGCGAGTTTCGATCGGATCCACGTCATTTGGGAAACGTTCTGACATGGGTTATTCCTTATCTATCTAATAACGTTGAGTTTTCTGGAACCTGTCCCATTGAACTCTCGCCGGAAAGCTCAATAAGACAGGTTCTACGTTTAGTTGCCGCGCTTTTATATGCGCTTGATTTACAACATCTTCTGGATAATTTTTACCAGAAAAATCACTAATTCTTTCGTTGCTCCAGACGACGCAGAGAACGCTCACGGCGGCTCTCTTCACGACTTCTGTCGAGCAAAATTTCTTCGATAAAAGCCAGATGGCGATGCGATGCTTCGCGCGCTTCTTCCGGCTTACCGGCCATAATCGCTTCAAATATGCGGGTGCGGTGACTACTCACCAGCGGCAGCATCTCGCGACGCGAATAGAGCAATTCGAAGTTCTGGCGGACATTCTGGGCCAACATCGGCTCCATACACCTTAGCAGATGAAGCAGAACCACATTGTGGGCCGCTTCAGTGACAGCAATCTGATACTGGAGTACGGCGTTTGATTCCGCGTCCAGATCGCCAGACTGCTGCGCCAGTTCTATGGCGTGATGGAGTTCACGGATGCGTTCCTTGTCTTCATCGGTACTACGCAGCGCGGCGTAATAAGCGGCGATACCTTCCAGGGCGTGTCGTGTTTCGAGCAAGTCATACTGTGACTCAGGATGGTCGGAGAGCAGCTCCACCAGCGGATCGCTGAAGCTTTGCCATAAGCTGCTCTGGACAAAAGTGCCGCCACCCTGGCGACGAAGCAACAAGCCCTTCGCTTCGAGACGTTGAATCGCCTCACGCAAGGAGGGACGGGAGACGTCAAACTGTTTTGCCAGTTCGCGTTCCGGTGGGAGTTTTTCGCCCGGGCGGAGAGTGCCTTCGAGGATCAAAAACTCCAGTTGCTGCTCAATCACATCGGAGAGTTTTGGTTGGCGGATTTTGCTGTAGGCCATGAGTTCCTGTCTTAAGCCACTTGCCGAAGTCAATTGGTCTTACCAATTTCATGTCTGTGACGCTAAAGTAACAAAGTATTCACCTTATGTCCATACAGGTTTTGATTGAAATCATGAAACTGTGCACATTTTAACAACTTGACATATATAACGTTTCAAAGTTGTAACTATGCACAAATGTAGACTTTACGTAGGAAAGGAGTTTTTTAACGATTATTAAACTATAAAAATCCGAATCGAACCGATTCACTTACCAATTTTGTGATTTTTAATTCAATTAAAACGAATTTAAATTCATTCTACATATTGAGAGGGGTTGAGGCTGAGCTTTACAAACGGTTTCTTTTTAAGCAACTCATCTTCAACCATGCATAAAGCGGGTGCATTCGCTGCCGCATACCATTATTCTTGATCTGACGGAAGTCTTTTTGTAACAATTCAAACTTCTTTGATGTAAACAAATTAATACAACAAACGGAATTGCAAACTTACACACGCATCACTGCGTAGATCAAAAAAACAACCACCGCACGAGGTTTCATGATGGAAGGTCAACAGCACGGCGAGCAGCTAAAGCGCGGCCTTAAAAACCGCCATATTCAGCTTATCGCGCTGGGTGGCGCGATAGGGACCGGGTTATTCCTGGGTAGCGCCTCCGTAATACAGTCCGCAGGGCCAGGGATTATCCTGGGTTACGCCATTGCTGGTTTTATCGCCTTTCTGATCATGCGTCAGCTGGGTGAAATGGTGGTCGAAGAACCTGTCGCAGGCTCCTTTAGCCACTTTGCTTATAAATACTGGGGCAGTTTTGCCGGTTTCGCCTCTGGCTGGAACTACTGGGTACTGTACGTTTTAGTTGCCATGGCAGAGCTGACTGCCGTGGGTAAATACATTCAGTTCTGGTATCTGGAAATCCCAACCTGGGTTTCTGCCGCCGTATTCTTTGTGGTGATTAACGCCATCAACCTGACCAACGTTAAAGTGTTTGGCGAGATGGAGTTCTGGTTTGCCATTATCAAAGTTATTGCGGTAGTAGCGATGATCATCTTCGGCGGCTGGCTGCTGTTCAGTGGCAACGGCGGCCCGCAGGCGAGCGTTAGCAACCTGTGGGATCAGGGTGGTTTCCTGCCGCACGGCTTCACCGGACTGGTGATGATGATGGCGATTATCATGTTCTCGTTCGGTGGTCTGGAACTGGTGGGGATCACCGCAGCAGAAGCTGATAACCCGGAGCAAAGTATACCGAAAGCAACTAACCAGGTTATCTACCGCATCCTGATTTTCTATATTGGTTCGTTAGCCGTTCTGCTCTCACTGATGCCGTGGACCCGCGTTACCGCCGATACCAGTCCGTTTGTGCTGATCTTCCACGAGTTAGGCGATACCTTTGTGGCGAATGCGCTGAACATCGTGGTACTGACTGCGGCGCTCTCCGTGTACAACAGCTGCGTATATTGCAACAGCCGTATGCTGTTTGGTCTGGCACAACAGGGTAATGCGCCAAAAGCGCTGGCGTCTGTCGATAAACGTGGTGTACCAGTAAATACCATTCTGGTGTCTGCACTGGTAACGGCGTTGTGCGTACTGATTAACTACCTTGCCCCAGAGTCCGCTTTCGGACTGTTAATGGCGCTGGTGGTATCTGCACTGGTAATCAACTGGGCGATGATTAGCCTGGCGCATATGAAATTCCGTCGCGCCAAGCAGGAACAAGGCGTGGTAACTCGCTTCCCTGCTCTGCTTTATCCGCTGGGTAACTGGATCTGCCTGCTGTTTATGGCGGCGGTACTGGTGATTATGCTGATGACCCCAGGAATGGCGATTTCGGTATACCTGATCCCGGTATGGCTGATCGTGTTAGGTATCGGCTATCTGTTTAAAGAGAAAACCGCCAAAGCCGTAAAAGCGCATTAATCTCTCTACGCCCTCACCCGTACAGGGTGAGGGCAATAATCTTTACACCAACGCCCCGTAAATCGTCAGTAGTGCAATCACCACCACGACCACGAACGAGGTTTTCTTCGCCATTGAAACCGCTGCCTTCGGCGTCTCCACCTTATCGACATGCGGTTCACGCGCCAGAGAGAACTGCGCCAGACGCGTTAACACCTGATACTGCGAAGTATGGAAATCACCCAGCGAAGCAAACCAGGCCGGTAACGCTTTCTCACCATGACCGATCAAGGCATATACCACACCCGCAAGACGAACCGGCACCCAATCCAGTACATGAAGCACGGCATCAATGCCGGACTGTAAACGATGATGCGGCGTCTGATATCGCGCCAGCCAGTATTGCCATGCACGCAAAAACGCATACCCCATCAGCGTAACGGGTCCCCAGGTTCCCCCCACAATCAGCCAGAACAGCGGTGCAAGATAAAAACGAAAGTTAATCCACAGCAATGCATTTTGCAGCTCACGCAAATACTCACGTTCGTCGCAGCCTGCCGGGACGCCGTGAATCATGGTGAGTTCGCCAACCATCGTGGCACGGGCATGGCTATCATTACGTGAAGCAGCTGTCAGATAAGCATGATAATGAAGACGAACTTTACCTGCGCCAATACACAGCAAACCAATCAGCAGCCACACCAGTAGCGTGGGAACGTTGAACAATACTCCCTGCAATGCGCGTAACAGTAAAAAAGTCACGCCCATCGCAATAATGGTCATGCCTAACGTGCGCCCGAGAGAAAAATGTTTCACCCGCCGAAAGAACGCTTCAAGACGATGATCAAGCTGCCAGTGCTCGCCCAACTTAAACAGGCGCTCGAAAATTAACACCAGTAAGGTTGTAAATAGCGTCATGTTGTCTCCTTGCTGACCAGCACACGAAACCGTGCCCAATCAAATGCAGGACCGGGATCGGTTTTCCGATCCGGCGCAATATCACAATGGCCCGTCATGTTTTTAGCGATATCCGGATAGCAATCAATCAGTGCCCGCGTAACCGCCGCAAGCTGTTGATACTGCGCATCGGTATACGCCAGCGTATCGGTGCCTTCAAGCTCAATCCCAATAGAAAAATCATTGCAGCGTTCGCGCCCCTGATACTGAGAGACTCCCGCATGCCATGCACGTTTATCGAAAGGAACATACTGGACTATTTCACCATCACGGCGAATCAAACAGTGAGCGGAGACGCGCAAATGGGCGATCTCAGCAAAGAAAGGATGTGCCTGCGGATCAATAGTTCCAGTGAATAATGCGTCGATCCACGGACCGCCAAACTCGCCTGGCGGCAGGCTAATATTGTGCACCACCAGCAGGGTGGGTGTTTCGTCATCCGGGCGGCAATCGTAATGTGGTGAGGGAACGCGGCGCGCGCCAACCAGCCACCCCTGTTCTAACAACATGCAGGATCTCCTTATATGTGGTGCTAATACCCGGTTCAGAGTAGCATGTTTCTACCTTATGATTCGTTAGCTATCTGGAGTTTTAACATGCCGCCTCGCCGCTATAACCCTGACACCCGACGTGACGAGCTGCTGGAACGCATTAATCTCGATATCCCCGGCGCGGTGGCCCAGGCGCTGCGGGAAGATTTAGGCGGAACAGTCGATGCCAACAATGATATTACGGCAAAACTTTTACCGGAAAATTCTCGCTCTCATGCCACGGTGATCACCCGCGAGAATGGCGTCTTTTGCGGCAAACGCTGGGTTGAAGAGGTGTTTATTCAACTGGCAGGCGACGATGTCACCATAATCTGGCATGTGGATGACGGCGATGTCATCAATGCCAATCAATCCTTGTTCGAACTTGAAGGCCCATCCCGCGTGCTGTTAACGGGCGAACGCACTGCGCTTAATTTTGTGCAAACCCTTTCAGGAGTTGCCAGTAAGGTACGCCACTATGTCGAATTGCTGGAAGGCACCAACACGCAGTTGTTGGATACGCGCAAAACCTTACCCGGCCTGCGTTCAGCTCTGAAATACGCGGTACTTTGCGGCGGCGGAGCGAATCACCGTCTGGGGCTTTCTGATGCCTTCCTGATCAAAGAAAACCATATTATTGCCTCCGGCTCAGTGCGCCAGGCGGTCGAAAAAGCGTCCTGGCTGCACCCGGATGCGCCAGTAGAAGTCGAAGTAGAGAATCTGGAAGAACTTGATGAAGCCCTGAAAGCAGGAGCCGATATCATCATGCTGGATAACTTCGAAACAGAACAGATGCGCGAAGCCGTCAAACGCACCAACGGCAAGGCGCTACTGGAAGTGTCTGGCAACGTCACTGACAAAACACTGCGTGAATTTGCCGAAACGGGCGTGGACTTTATCTCCGTCGGTGCGCTAACTAAACACGTACAAGCACTCGACCTTTCAATGCGTTTTCGCTAATAGTTGACAGATTTATCCGCTCCATCGCGGGCGGATAATCTCCCCTTCCCCAACTTTCTTCGTAACGCCTCGCAAATTTCTTGTCTTTCGCTGCAACGAAATAAAAAACCTCGGAATCTGCTTTCCCGTTTCGTTTTTTGCCCCTCGCCTGTGCTGATGGCGTTTGCCAAAGTAGCGCCAACCAAATCAAGGAGCGAAACAGATGGACAAGCAACGCGGTTTTACACTTATCGAACTGATGGTGGTTATTGGCATCATTGCCATTTTAAGCGCCATTGGTATTCCCGCTTATCAAAACTACCTGCGCAAAGCCGCACTCACCGACATGCTACAAACCTTTGTGCCTTACCGTACCGCCGTAGAGTTGTGCGCGCTGGAACATGGTGGATTAGATACCTGCGACGGTGGCAGCAATGGCATTCCCTCGCCTACCACCACCCGCTATGTTTCAGCCATGAGTGTGGCAAAGGGCGTGGTGTCGCTGACCGGGCAAGAAAGTCTCAATGGGCTAAGCGTCGTCATGACACCGGGTTGGGATAACGCAAACGGCGTCACCGGCTGGACGCGCAACTGCAATATTCAAAGTGACAGCGCATTGCAGCAAGCCTGCGAAGATGTCTTCCGCTTTGATGACGCCAACTAAGGAGCGGCAATGAATATTCCACAGCTCACTGCCCTGTGTCTGCGTTATCATGGAGTCTTGCTGGATGCCAGCGAAGAGGTGGTTCATGTTGCGGTAGTCGATGCACCTTCGCATGAGCTACTGGACGCATTGCATTTCGCTACCACCAAACGTATTGAGATCACCTGCTGGACGCGCCAACAAATGGAAGGTCACGCCAGTCGCACACAACAGACATTGCCCGTAGCTGTTCAGGAGAAGCATCAGCCCAAAGCAGAGTTGCTAACTCGAACGTTACAATCTGCGCTGGAACAACGCGCGTCTGATATTCATATCGAACCAGCGGACAATGCCTACCGCATCCGCTTGCGTATCGACGGCGTATTGCATCCTTTACCGGATGTTTCACCGGATGCCGGAGTCGCATTAACCGCCAGATTAAAAGTGCTGGGAAACCTGGATATTGCGGAACATCGCCTGCCGCAGGACGGGCAATTCACTGTCGAACTGGCAGGAAACGCCGTCTCATTTCGTATTGCGACCTTACCATGTCGGGGTGGTGAAAAGGTGGTATTAAGGTTGTTACAGCAGGTGGGTCAGGCACTGGATGTCAACACGCTTGGAATGCAGCCGTTACAACTGGCGGACTTTGCTCATGCCTTGCAACAACCACAGGGACTGGTGCTGGTAACTGGCCCTACCGGCAGCGGCAAAACGGTCACGCTTTATAGTGCCCTGCAAAAGCTGAATACCGCTGACATTAATATTTGTAGCGTCGAAGATCCAGTTGAGATCCCCATAGCCGGACTAAACCAGACGCAAATCCATCCGCGTGCCGGACTCACCTTTCAGGGCGTTTTGCGTGCGTTATTGCGCCAGGATCCTGACGTCATCATGATCGGAGAGATCCGCGATGGCGAAACAGCAGAGATCGCTATTAAAGCGGCGCAAACTGGTCACCTGGTGTTGTCTACCCTACACACTAATTCCACCTGCGAAACGCTGGTACGTTTACAGCAAATGGGGGTCGCCCGCTGGATGCTATCATCGGCGCTTACGCTGGTAATAGCCCAGCGTCTGGTACGCAAACTTTGCCCACATTGTCGCCGGCAGCAAGGGGAGCCCATCCACATTCCAGACAATGTATGGCCATCGCCGCTGCCCCACTGGCAGGCACCCGGTTGTGTACATTGCTACCACGGTTTTTATGGTCGTACGGCCTTATTTGAAGTTCTGCCCATAACGCCGGTCATTCGTCAGCTTATTTCCGCTAATACCGACGTTGAATCGCTGGAAACGCACGCACGACAGGCGGGTATGCGTACGCTTTTTGAAAACGGCTGCCTGGCCGTAGAGCAAGGCTTAACCACCTTTGAAGAGTTAATCCGCGTACTGGGGATGCCGCATGGCGAGTAAGCAACTCTGGCGCTGGCATGGCATAACCGGCGACGGCAATGCGCAAGATGGGATGCTATGGGCAGAGAGCCGTACTTTACTGCTTATGGCACTACAGCAACAGATGGTTACCCCACTAAGCCTGAAGCGAATCGCCATCAATTCTGCGCAGTGGCGAGGAGATAAAAGCGCGGAAGTCATTCATCAACTGGCGACGCTACTCAAAGCAGGGTTAACGCTTTCTGAAGGGCTGGCTCTGCTGGCGGAACAGCATCCCAGTAAGCAATGGCAAGCGTTGCTGCAATCGCTGGCGCACGATCTCGAACAGGGCATTGCTTTTTCCAATGCCTTATTACCCTGGTCAGAGGTATTTCCGCCGCTCTATCAGGCGATGATCCGCACGGGTGAACTGACCGGTAAGCTGGATGAATGCTGCTTTGAACTGGCGCGTCAGCAAAAAGCCCAGCGTCAGTTGACCGACAAAGTGAAATCAGCGTTACGTTATCCCATCATCATTTTAGCGATGGCAATCATGGTGGTTGTGGCAATGCTGCATTTTGTTCTGCCGGAGTTTGCCGCTATCTATAAGACCTTCAACACCCCACTACCGGCACTAACGCAGGGGATCATGACGCTGGCAGACTTTAGTGGCGAATGGAGCTGGCTGCTGGTGTTGTTCGGCTTTCTGCTGGCGATAGCCAATAAGTTGCTGATGCGCCGACCGACCTGGCTTATAGTGCGGCAGAAATTGCTGTTACGCATCCCGATTATGGGTTCACTGATGCGGGGACAAAAACTCACGCAGATCTTTACGATTCTGGCGCTGACACAAAGTGCAGGCATTACTTTTTTACAGGGCGTAGAGAGCGTCAGAGAAACAATGCGCTGCCCGTACTGGGTGCAACTTCTGACACAAATCCAGCACGATATCAGTAACGGTCAACCCATCTGGCTGGCGCTAAAAAATACCGGTGAGTTTAGCCCGCTCTGTTTGCAATTAGTGAGAACAGGAGAGGCATCCGGCTCTCTGGATCTCATGTTAGACAACCTCGCCCATCATCATCGGGAAAACACAATGGCGCTGGCGGATAACCTCGCAGCCTTACTGGAACCGGCGTTGCTGATCATAACGGGAGGAATTATTGGTACGCTGGTGGTGGCAATGTATCTGCCAATTTTCCATTTAGGCGATGCGATGAGTGGGATGGGATAACGCTGGCGTGTTGCTCCACGCCAGCGTTGGGAGATTACAGGTTGTTGAAGATGCGGTTTTCTTGTTCCTGCACACGAATAAACGTGGTGCGCTTGGTCAGCTCTTTCAGGCGTGAAGCCCCAACGTATGTACAAGCTGAACGCAGGCCGCCCAAAATATCTCGCGCGGTATTTTCAACCGGGCCTCGCAGCGGCAGCTTAACGGTTTTACCTTCTGCTGCGCGATATTCCGCAACGCCGCCAACGTGACGTTTCATCGCAGACTCGGAGCTCATGCCGTAGAACAGCATAAATTTCTCGCCGTTCTCCTCAACGATGCGACCGCCGCTCTCTTCGTGGCCCGCCAGCATGCCGCCAAGCATGACGAAATCGGCACCGCCGCCAAAGGCTTTCGCCACATCGCCCGGCGTGGTGCAGCCACCATCGCTGACGATCATTCCGCCCAGACCGTGCGCAGCATCGGCACATTCGATTACCGCAGAAAGTTGCGGATAACCGACGCCTGTTTTGACGCGAGTTGTACAAACAGAACCTGGGCCAATGCCAACTTTAACGATATCGGCACCTGAGAGGATAAGCTCCTCACACATTTCACCAGTCACTACGTTACCAGCACAAATGGTTTTGGTCGGCCACGCTTCACGCGCTTTCGCAACGAACTGCACGAAGTGTTCGGAATAACCATTCGCCACGTCAATACAAACGAAGTTTAATGCCGGGTTCAGGTCGAGAATCTGTTTAGTTTTTTCGAAATCCGCATCAGACGTACCGGTAGAAACCATCACATGTTTCAGCACATCAGCGGAAGAATTGTTGATAAACGCTTGCCACTCTTCGACAGAATAGTGTTTATGCACAGCAGTCAAAATATCAAAAGAAGCCAGCGCAGAGGCCATAGAAAATGTGCCTACGGTGTCCATATTTGCGGCGATAATCGGCACGCCGGACCAGCTCTGACCTGAATGTTTGAAGGTGAATTGACGTTCCAGTTCAACATCGGAACGGCTTTTAAGAGTGGAGCGTTTAGGGCGGATGAGAACGTCTTTAAAACCTAACTTCAGATCTTCTTCAATACGCATGTGCGGATTCCTGGGGTTAATGGCTATAAGGGTAAGAGCGCAACTCCAGTGACGCTATCATACGCACTAATCAATGCGGCGCAAGACTGCGAAATTGTCTTTTTTTACGCTACAATCCCATAAATTTACCTGGTAAATAGTGAGCGAACGTTTCATCAATTTCGCTTTCGTGCACTCATTTTTAACGTTTTGATAATCATGATGAATTCCCGGGAATATAAATTATGAGGTATATAGTTGCCTTAACGGGAGGCATTGGCAGTGGCAAGAGTACCGTTGCCAATGCGTTTGCTGATCTCGGAATTAACGTCATTGATGCCGATATTATTGCGCGTCAGGTGGTTGAACCAGGTGCACCTGCGCTACATGCCATTGCTGATCACTTTGGCGCTAACATGATTGCTGCTGATGGAACATTGCAGCGCCGGGCCTTGCGCGAGCGGATCTTCGCCAACCCGGAAGAGAAAAACTGGCTTAACGCCCTGCTGCATCCGCTGATTCAGCAAGAGACGCAACACCAGATCCAGCAAGCTACTTCCCCCTATGTACTGTGGGTTGTGCCATTGCTGGTAGAAAACTCACTGTATAAAAAAGCGAATCGAGTGCTGGTGGTGGATGTCAGCCCAGAAACGCAACTTAAGCGCACCATGCAGCGCGATGATGTAACTCGCGAGCATGTCGAACAAATCCTTGCTGCTCAGGCAACGCGCGAAGCCCGCCTTGCCGTGGCAGATGACGTCATTGATAATAACGGCGCACCGGATGCTATCGCATCGGATGTTGCCCGCCTGCACGCACACTATTTGCAGCTTGCGTCGCAGTTTGTCTCACAGGAAAAACCGTAATGCAGACCCAGGTCCTTTTTGAACATCCACTAAATGAAAAAATGCGTACATGGCTGCGCATTGAGTTTTTGATTCAGCAACTCACCGTTAATTTACCCATCGTTGACCACGCTGGCGCGCTGCATTTCTTCCGTAATGTCAGTGAATTACTGGATGTTTTCGAGCGCGGCGAAGTCCGCACTGAGCTGTTGAAAGAACTTGACCGGCAGCAACGTAAACTCCAGACCTGGATTGGCGTGCCTGGCGTGGACCAGAGCCGTATTGAAGCATTAATTCAGCAGTTAAAAGCGGCGGGGAGCGTATTAATTTCCGCGCCGCGTATCGGGCAATTTCTGCGTGAAGATCGTTTGATTGCTCTGGTGCGTCAGCGACTGAGCATCCCAGGCGGCTGTTGCAGCTTTGATTTACCTACATTGCACATTTGGCTGCATCTACCCCAGGCGCAGCGCGACAGCCAGGTAGAAACCTGGATTGCCAGCCTGAACCCGCTCACCCAGGCACTTACCATGGTGCTGGATTTAATTCGCCAGTCGGCCCCCTTCCGTAAACAAACCAGCCTGAATGGTTTTTATCAGGATAACGGTGGCGATGCCGACTTGCTGCGCCTGAATCTGTCGCTCGATTCACAGCTTTATCCGCAAATTTCCGGACATAAGAGCCGTTTTGCCATTCGTTTTATGCCGCTGGACACTGAAAACGGACAGGTACCGGAACGTCTGGATTTCGAACTGGCCTGTTGCTAAGGAGTAAAAATGTCAGAAACTATTACGGTGAATTGCCCAACCTGCGGGAAAACGGTGGTGTGGGGTGAAATCAGCCCGTTTCGGCCATTTTGCTCCAAACGTTGTCAGCTGATCGACCTCGGAGAATGGGCTGCTGAAGAAAAACGAATCCCCAGCAGTGGCGATCTTTCCGAAAGCGATGACTGGAGCGAAGAACCAAAGCAGTGACATTTGTCTGATGCCGCACGTAGGCCTGATAAGACGCGGACAGCGTCGCATCAGGCATCTTGTGCAAATGTCGGATGCGGCGTGAACGCCTTATCCGACCTACAAAAACAAATTTATCAATGAGTTAGAAATCCCTTTAGGCCTGATAAGACGCGCCAGCGTCGCATCAGGCATCGTGTGCGAATGTCGGATGCGGCGAAAACGCCTTATCTGACCTACAGACGTTTAAGCTTCGCAATTACCGGTTCATTGGCTGGCGGAAAATCATCGGCATTAAGACCGACCAGCGACATCCACTCACCGGGTTGCCCTTCTTTACCCCACGGCTCCCCTTCCCAGCGTTCGACCAGCCAAAACCACAGTGTTATATGCCTGTCCGGGAATTCATATTCCAGTTTTTCAAATAGCGAAAAATGTTGGGGGGTAATCCCGACTTCTTCCTGAAGTTCACGCACCACCGCCTGTTCCGGCGTTTCACCCATTTCAATTTTACCGCCGGGAAACTCCAGTTTATTCGCCATGTGCGCATCTGCTGCGCGACGCGTTATAAAGATTTCATTGTTCTCGTTGCGAATAATACCTACCGCAATTTGCAGCTTTTTCATTGTCTTAAACCTATAAAAAAGGCGCAGAATCCTGCGCCTTTTACTTCAACAGTTAGCTTTTATTGCAGGCGGCCATGGCACTGCTTGTATTTTTTACCAGAACCGCACGGGCAAGGATCGTTACGTCCTACTTTGCGCTCTCCGGTTTGCGCCGCCAGTGCAGCTGCGGCTGCAGAGTCGTCATCCTGATGGCTAAGCTGCTGCATTTGCGCTAAACGCTCGGCTTCCATACGACGCTGTTGTTCCAGCTCCTCAACCTCTTCAGGCATACGTACCTGAACTTTGCTCAGCGTACTGATAACTTCATATTTCAACGACTCCAGCATCGCTGCAAACATGGAGAACGATTCACGTTTGTATTCCTGCTTCGGATCTTTCTGTGCGTAGCCACGCAGGTGGATACCCTGACGCAGATAGTCCATCGCTGCCAGGTGCTCTTTCCACAGGGAGTCAAGCGTTTGCAGCATGACGCCTTTCTCGAAGTGACGCATCATCTCAGCACCAACCACTTCTTCTTTACGCTGATACACTTCGATGGACTGCGCCAGAATGCGCTCACGCAGCGTCTCTTCATGCAGTTCTGGTTCTTTATCCAGCCACTCGGCAATTGGCAAATCGAGGTCGAAATCGTTCTTCAGACGTTCCTGCAGCCCCGGAATATCCCACATTTCTTCCAGCGACTGTGGTGGAATGTAGGCATCAATGGTCGCTTTGAACACATCTTCACGAATGCTGTTAATGGTTTCGCTCACATCGCTGACATCCAACAGTTCGTTACGCTGGGAGTAAATGGCGCGACGCTGATCGTTAGCCACGTCATCATATTCCAGCAGTTGCTTACGAATGTCGAAGTTACGGCTTTCAACTTTACGCTGGGCGTTGGCAATCGCTTTAGTCACCCACGGGTGTTCAATGGCTTCGCCTGGCTTCATACCCAGTTTACGCATCATGCCGGATACTCGGTCGGAAGCAAAAATACGCATCAGCGCATCTTCCATCGACAGGTAGAAACGGGAAGAACCAGCATCCCCCTGACGACCAGAACGACCGCGCAACTGGTTATCGATACGACGGGATTCGTGACGCTCGGTACCGATGATATGCAGGCCACCTGCTTCCAGTACCGCATCGTGACGTACCTGCCAGTCGGCTTTAATTTTTTCAATTTGCTCTGCGGTCGGATTTTCCAGCGCGGCAACTTCTGCCTGCCAGCTACCACCGAGCACAATATCTGTACCACGACCCGCCATATTGGTCGCGATAGTCACCGCAGCCGGATAACCTGCCTGAGCAACAATCGCCGCTTCGTTGGCGTGGAATTTGGCGTTCAGGACGTTGTGCTTAATACCGGCTTTGGTCAGTTCGTTTGACACCAGCTCCGATTTTTCGATGGAGATAGTACCCACCAGCACCGGCTGGCCTTTCGCAGTACGTTCTTTGATATCTTCAATGATCGCCTGAATTTTTTCCGCTTCAGTCATGTAGACCAGGTCCGGCAGATCTTTACGAATCATTGGACGGTTGGTCGGAACAACGACGGTATCCAGCTTGTAGATTGAGCTAAATTCGAAAGCTTCGGTATCAGCAGTACCGGTCATCCCCGCCAGTTTTTCATACAGACGGAAGTAGTTCTGGAAGGTGATCGAAGCCAGCGTTTGGTTTTCGTTCTGGATCTGCACACCTTCTTTCGCTTCCACAGCCTGGTGCAGACCATCGGACCAGCGACGGCCCTGCATGGTACGACCGGTGTGTTCGTCAACGATGATAACTTCACCATCTTTAACGATGTAGTCGACGTCACGGGTAAACAGCGCATGAGCGCGCAGCGCCGCCGTTACGTGGTGCATCAGCATGATGTTGGCCGGAGAGTACAGAGACTCCCCTTCATCCATGATGCCCTCTTTCACCAGCAGTTCTTCAATCAGCACCAGACCACGTTCGGTCAGGTTCACCTGGCGAGATTTTTCGTCCACCGAGAAGTGGCCTTCGCCCTGGAAGGTTTCGGAGTCTTCTTTTTCCTGACGGATCAGGTGCGGAATAATTTTATTCACGCGTTTATACATTTCCGAGCTGTCTTCTGCCGGGCCGGAAATGATCAGCGGTGTACGCGCTTCATCGATCAGGATGGAGTCCACTTCGTCCACCAGCGCATAGTGCAGTTTACGCTGTACACGTTCTTCAGGGCTGAACGCCATGTTGTCGCGCAGGTAGTCAAAGCCGTATTCGTTGTTCGTACCGTAAGTGATGTCAGCTGCGTAAGCTTCGCGCTTTGCCGGTGCTGGCATGCCCGGCAGGTTGATACCGACAGTCAGGCCAAGGAATTCAAACAGCGGACGGTTGTTTTCGGCGTCACGTTGCGCCAGGTAGTCGTTGACGGTAACTACGTGCACGCCTTTACCGGTTAGTGCGTTCAGGTAAGCAGGCAGCGTTGCGGTCAGGGTTTTTCCTTCACCGGTACGCATTTCGGCGATGCAGCGTTCGTTAAGAACCATACCGCCGAGTAACTGAACGTCGAAGTGACGCATACCAAAGACGCGCTTACTTGCCTCACGTACCACGGCGAAAGCTTCCGGGATCAGATTTTCCAGCACTTCGCCTTTTTCCAGACGTGCACGAAACTCTGCGGTTTTCCCTTTCAGTTCTTCGTCGGAGAGTTTTTCCATCTCCGGTTCCATGGCATTGATGATGTTGACCACTTTGCGCATCCGGCGCAGGGTGCGATCGTTACGACTACCGAAAACTTTAGTTAACAATTTGATTAGCATAATAAAATCTCAAACGCCCCGCGTTGCGGAGTTAATAAAATGAAGTAAAGGTTTATTGTTGTTAGGTGAGGCGTTGAGGGCCAGCACGGATGCCTTGCGCCTGGCTTATCCAGACGGGCGTGCTGAATTTTGCTTGTGGGGTAAAATGCGCATAATCAATGCGATAACCCTTTTCAGACGGCGTGCCTTCCTGGGTCAGCAGCGCGCTGAGCGTATCCAGTAATGCAAGATGTTGCGCCTGAAGAGGCAAAGATTCTTCAGCAACGGGCAGTGTTTGCGGTGCCATTGCGAAAGAAAGATGACGGATTACCGTGCGAATGGCATGTTGATGCCAGTAATCAACGGAATAGTTCGAATTCGGGCGGCGTGTGTTCGCTTCCAGCAAGGCCAATTGACCAAAGTTAACTTTGGCTGAAGGCTCGTGGTTGCGGGTTGTCGCTTTTGCGGGCGCGTTTGGTTCGGCGGCGTTGCTGAGCGCAGGCAAACCTAAACTCGCCGCAACCATCCCTAATAAGAGATGCGGCCAGAAGTAGCGTTTACCAAACTGTCGCCAGCGCGTCAGTATTCCACTCACGTTATTGCCATCCCGATCGTATTCAAACGTATTTAGCGCACAAATCTTATCATTAAAGCCTGCAGTCCACAGCACGAATGAAGATAAGTTGTGCGGAAAAGTGCTTAAGAAAACAGCGTTCGCACCGTTTTTTATAGCTCTTATAAAATTCAAAAAAAAACGACTGGTTCACCTGGCCGGAGAGAGTGCCAGATTTGCCAGTCGAATTTTATACGACAGTATAAATGTCGTTATGCCAGTACAGCTGAAGGCGCTTTGAAGGCCAACGGCAGTTCTGCGTCGTCCTGGATCAAAACGCAGGCCGTCTTCGTTCAGTACGCGATAATCGTCAACAACGATGGCACAATCGAAGCTGCCGCCCAGGCACAAACCACGGGACTGCAGATATTCGATATCACGCATGAAACCGAACGTACGCGCACGGCTGATCTGGCGCATAAACGCATCAGCGGAGAAGTTCATCGCATAGCGCTGGTTGCTGGAATCAATAGCCGGATGGTTAAAATCGATGGTGAAATCCAGCGAAAAACCATTGTACGGCTTAAATTCAGCCCACTTATCGCCATCTTCGACACGAACAGTCTCTTTGATGCGAACAAATTTTTTGGCGCAGTTCAACTCGTCGATACCGGCGTCAAGCAGCAGGTATACAAACGGAGCGGCGCTGCCGTCCATGATCGGGATTTCCGGCGCGTTAACTTCGATAACAATGTTATCGATGCCCAGGCCCGCGAGAGCAGCATTGAGGTGCTCTACGGTTGAAATCCGTACATCATGCTCGTTGACCAGACACGTACAGAGCATGGTATCACGCACAGATTTGGCATCGGCCGGGAAATCTACCGGTGGATTCAAGTCGGTGCGACGATAGATGACCCCGGTGTTGGCCGGCGCAGGGCGTAACGTCAGGGTGACTTTCTTGCCGGTATGTAAACCGACACCCGTCGCCTGAACGATACGTTTAAGTGTCCTTTGTTTGATCATCGTATTATCTCGCCAAATTACCTATCCAACCGAAGTGTACTATACATTCGGCGGGCCAGTTTAGCACAAAGAGCCTCGAAACCCAAATTCCAGTCAATTCTTAATCAGCTTGCTTACGCAGGAATGCTGGGATATCCAGATAATCCGGCTCTTTCGCAGTTTGCGGCGCATTGTCATTCACGACTTTAGCAACTGGCTTCTGCTCCTGGGTCAGCGGAGCCATCCCATGCTGCTGGTAGCGATCCATCACTGGCTGCTGAACCTGCTTATTGGTCACCAGAGTGATTTCAGGACGTTTGTCCATGCCGATACCTGTCGCAACAACAGTTACGCGCAGCTCGTCATTCATATCCGGGTCAAGAGAAGTACCGATAACCACAGTCGCGTTGTCGGAAGCAAATGCACGGATGGTGTTACCTACCGTTTCGAACTCATCCAGACGCAGGTCGAAGCCCGCTGTGATGTTAACCAGCACGCCGCGTGCGCCAGACAGGTCGATATCTTCCAGCAGCGGAGAAGAAATAGCCATTTCAGCAGCTTCTTCCGCACGGTCTTCACCGCTCGCCACGCCAGAACCCATCATTGCGTAGCCCATTTCAGACATTACGGTGCGTACGTCTGCAAAGTCCACGTTCATCAAACCCGGACGAGTAATCAGTTCGGCGATGCCCTGAACAGCGCCTTTCAGTACATCGTTCGCTGCGCCAAACGCATCCAGCAGGGAGATACCGCGGCCCAGAACTTTCAGCAGTTTGTCGTTCGGGATAGTGATCAGAGAGTCCACATGCTTGGACAGTTCAGTGATCCCCTGCTCCGCGAATGCCATACGCTTCTTGCCTTCAAAGTTGAAAGGCTTAGTGACGACAGCAACGGTCAGGATACCCAAATCTTTTGCCACTTCAGCGACGACTGGTGCTGCACCTGTACCGGTACCACCACCCATACCCGCAGCAATAAAGACCATGTCTGCACCTTCCAGCGCCGCACGCAGTGCATCGCGATCCTCATCAGCCGCATTGCGGCCAACTTCTGGATTAGCGCCAGCGCCCAGTCCTTTGGTGATACCGCTACCGATTTGAATCGTCTGTCCAACCGCTGTTTTACGCAGCGCTTGTGCATCGGTATTTACCGCGAAGAATTCAACACCTTCAATACGCTCGCGCACCATGTGTTCAACAGCATTACCGCCGCCGCCGCCGACGCCGATGACTTTAATCACCGCGTCATTGGTAAGTTCCATTGGTTCAAACATAGTTTCTCTCCGATTTGTGCCTGTCGCCTGAGGCCGTAATCATCGTCGGCCTCATAAAAATTAAAACTCTTTTCGCAGCCAACTATTGAGTCGCTTGATCCACGAGCCAACTGATGCTGTAACACGTTTTTCTACTTCAGCTTCACCGTTAAGATGTGACTCTTTCCCATAGTGAAGCAATCCCACCGCCGTCGAATAATACGGCTCCTGAGCATAATCCGTTAAACCGATAATGTTCAGCGGCGCGCCGATACGCACTTGCGTATGAAACACGCGCTGAGCACAGGCTGCAAGACCTTCGATCTGCGCTGCGCCACCGGTTAATACAATGCCTGCCGCCAGGTGATGTTTAACCCCTTGTTGGCGAAGCTTTTCCTGCAACTGCAATATCTCTTCGTTGACCAGGTTGAGCAGCTCGGTATAGCGCGGCTCGATCACCTCTGCCAGGGTCTGACGTTGCAGACTCCGCGGCGGACGACCACCTACGCTCGGCACTTCCACGCTCTCATCTTTTCCAACGATGGAACCCAGCGCACAACCGTGGCGAACTTTAATCGCTTCGGCGTCGCTTGGCGGCGTGCCAAAGGCGTAAGCGATATCACTGGTCACGACATTGCCAGCATAAGGAATTACCTTAGTGTGGCGCAATGCCCCACCGGTATAAACGGCGATATCCATTGTACCACCACCGATATCGACGACGCAGACACCCAGTTCACGTTCATCTTCCGTCAATACCGAATAACTTGATGCCAGTCCGGCAAATATCAGTTGGTCAACTTTCAGCCCACAACGTTCAACCGCTTTGACGATGTTTTTCGCCATATCGTTGTGACATGTGATCAGGTGCACTTTTGCCTGCATCCGCACGCCCGAAAGTCCTACCGGATTCTTGATCCCTTCCTGATAGTCAATCGCATACTCTTGCGGGATCACATGCAGCACACGATGCTCATCGCGCACACGCACCGATTTCGCGGTATGGACGACGTTTTCCACATCTTCTTGCGTCACTTCTTCTTCAGAAATAGGCACCATACCAATTTCATTCTGGCAGCTGATGTGCTTACCAGAAAGCGCCAGATATACCGAAGAGATCTGACAATCTGCCATCAATTCTGCCTGGTCAATGGCGCGTTGTACGCACTTGACCACGGATTCGAGGTCGTTCACCCCGCCTTTATCCATACCACGCGACGGGCAGCTGCCCACGCCAATGATATTGACCATACCGTCGGGCAGAACTTCCCCTACTAAAGCGGCAACCTTCGCGGTACCAATCTCCAGTCCTACTACCAGTTTTCTGTCCGTCGCCTTGATCATTGTTGTTCTGCCTGTGCCTGATTTTGTTGCTGAGTAGATTCCTCTGGCGGCAAGGGCGCCCAGCCTACTGCCGCTCCAGAGTCATAACGCAAATCAACGTAGCTAATCCGTTTGCCATCGGTTTGCGCCTGCTGCTGTAAAACCGGATAAAGTTCTACAAAGCGAGCCAAACGTTTCATCGTATCGCCCCGGCCAAGATTGAGCTTAATATCGTTATTCAGCGTCAACTGCCAGGAACGCCGCGCGGTCATCGCCGCTTCCTTCAGAGTAAATCTGTCCTTTGCCAGCATCTGCCCCATTTCGCGATAGCCCTGCAACACTTCATTGGCGCTGCCTTCCGGGCCATACAGCATTGGAAGCACCTGCTTGCTGGTGCGTTCTGGCGGCACGCTGAAGGTATTTCCTTCCGCGTCTACCATATGTTGATCATTCCACCGCGCAATCGGCACATATTCAACCAGATGAATCTTCAATTCATCAGGCCACTGCTTTCTGACGCTCACCTGCTTAATCCACGGCAGGCGTTGTTCTATTTGCGTCTGGATGATGTTGACATCCTGGGTCATAAAGGTACCCGGCTCACCCAATGCCAGGATCGACTGCCGGATATCGTCATTACGTGTGTAATGGCGTTCACCGGTCAACACCAGCTTTGAGAGCGGCAGGCGTTGCGCATCTTCCATCCAGCCCAACACGACCCAGCCGCTCACCAACACTGTCGTTAAAACGGTCAGCAGGAAAAGGATCCCCGCCAGACGCGTTCCATTATTGCGGCGAGAAGAAACCTCTTCTTCGCTGTTTCGCGTGTTCAGAGCAGCCTGCGACATATTAGTCCGCCAGTTCCAGAATTCGTACTACCAACTGCGAGAAGCTCATACCTGCCTGACGTGCCGCCATCGGCACCAGGCTGTGGCTGGTCATACCCGGTGAGGTATTGGCTTCCAGCAGATAAAACTGTCCATCGCTGTCCAGCATAACGTCAATACGTCCCCATCCTTTGCAACCTAACGTCGTCCATGCTTTCAGCACTAATGCCTGCAAATTGGCCTCATGTGACGCTTCCAGACCTGCGGGGCAGAAATACTGTGTCTCATCAGAGAGATACTTCGCCTCATAATCATAGAAGGTTCCGGACGGTTGAATACGTATTGACGGTAAAATTTCTTCACCGAGTATCGCAACCGTGAACTCCGGCCCACTTAGCCATTTTTCAATCAATACTTCTTCATCGTGCTGAAATGCCAATCTTAATGCATCTTGTAGAGCATTTTCTGCTACTACTTTTGACATTCCCACACTGGAACCTTCGCGGCTCGGCTTAACGATAACCGGCAAACCCAGAGCAGAAATTTCTGCTAACTGCTTATCGCTCAGGCCTTTTTCAAACTCTGCGCGGGTTAACGCTACCCACGGCGCGACCGGTAAACCGGCACCTTGCCATAGAAGTTTGCTGCGTAGTTTATCCATTGAAAGCGCAGATGCCATCACTCCGCTTCCGGTATAAGGCAAGCCCATCAGCTCGAGCATCCCCTGCAGCGTACCATCTTCACCGCCGCGACCGTGTAGCGCGATAAACACTTTCTGAAAGCCCATCGACTTCAGTTGCGTCACGTCGACTTCTTTCGGGTCGACAGGATACGCGTCAATACCGCCTTCACGCAGTCCGGCTAACACCGCTGCGCCAGAATTCAGAGAAACTTCCCGCTCAGCGGAGGTCCCACCCAACAGGACCGCGATTTTATCAGTCATGTTGTTCTTCCTCCGGAGTTTGCGGCTTCAGTTTGATTTCAGCTAAAGAACGAGCAATTTTTCCAATATTACCAGCCCCCTGAACGAGAATCAGGTCGTTACCGGTTAATACCGGTGCCAGCATCTCGGCTACCCGCGCCGGATCCGGCACCAGAATGGGATCAATTTTCCCACGTCCACGAATTGTGCGACACAGCGAACGGCTGTCCGCTCCCGGAATTGGCGCTTCGCCAGCCGGATACACTTCCAGCATCAACAGGGTATCAACCTGCGTCAGCACATTGGCGAAATCATCATACAGGTCGCGCGTACGGGTAAAACGGTGCGGCTGAAACAGCATTACCAGGTTTTTATCCGGCCAGCCTGCGCGCGCCGCTTTAATGGTGGCGTCCACTTCCGTCGGGTGGTGGCCGTAGTCATCGACCAGCATTGCCGTACCGCTTTTACCATTCACTGGCTCCAGCGGGAATTCACCGAGGAAATCAAAACGGCGACCAGTCCCCTGGAAGCTTTCAAGCGCCCGCAAAATAGCCTCGTCGTCAATGCCCTCTTCCGTAGCAACCGCAACCGCAGCTGCGGCGTTCAGCGCGTTATGACGACCTGGCGCATTCAGGGTGACGCGCATCGGCTCTTTGTCCTGGCGCAGCAGCGTAAAGTGCCCCTGCGGGCCAATCTGCTGATAATCTTCTACACGCACGTCGGCATCTTCGCTGAAGCCGTAAGTCGTGGTCTGACGCCCCACTCGCGGTAACAATTCGCGGATCACCGGATCATCAACACACATCACCGCACGACCGTAAAACGGCAGGTTGTGCAGAAAATTAATAAAAGTCTGTTTTAAATTCTCAAAGTCGCCCTGGTAGGTATCCATGTGGTCGGCTTCGATATTGGTGACAATCGCCACCATCGGTTGCAGATGCAGGAACGATGCATCACTCTCATCTGCTTCGGCAATCAGGTACCGACCATGCCCCAAACGCGCATGAACCCCCGCCGCTTTTACCAGCCCGCCGTTAACGAAGGTTGGGTCGAGCCCCGCTTCTGCGTAGATGCTGGAAACCATCGCGGTGGTTGTCGTTTTGCCGTGCGTTCCGGCAATGGCGATGCCATGACGAAAACGCATTAACTCAGCCAGCATTTCGGCACGACGGATCACCGGAATACGCGCTTCATGAGCGGCGACAATTTCCGGGTTATCGGCAGAAATCGCGCTGGAAACAACGACCACGCTGGCATCACGTACGTTTTCCGGGCGATGGTTGAAATAAATCGTCGCACCCAGATTCATTAACTGCTGCGTGACCGGATTTGGCGCTAAATCGGAACCACTGATCTGATAACCTTCATTGGCCAGAACTTCGGCAATACCGCCCATACCGGCACCACCAATGCCGACAAAATGTATGTGCCGAACGCGACGCATTTCGGGCACGATGGAACGCAGTTTTGCCAATTGTTGTGTATTCATTCTTTACGCCATTAACTTCTTAAATTCATACGATGCAAAAGGCATCGCTACAATTACGCCCGGGCAACCCGGCTCACTTCATTTGCCACTCGCTCGGTGGCATCCGGAATGGATGCAGCGCGGGCGCGTTCTGCCATGGTTAATAAGGTTTCTCGCGACCACCCGGCCAGGGTGTTGGCGACAGCATCCACGCTAAGCTGTGGCTGCTCGATAATTTTGGCTGCGCCCGCTTTTTCCAGCGGTAGCGCATTCCAGTATTGCTGGCGGTCTTTATGTTGAAACGGCACAAACAACGCCGGTAGTCCTGCCGCGGCGATTTCACTCACCGTTAACGCACCGGAGCGGCAAACGACGACATCCGCCCACGCATACGCCGCCGCCATATCATCAATAAATTCCGTCACTTTATGCTGCGGTTGCCCCGCTTCGGCATACGCCTGTTCAACGGATTGTTGCGAACCTTTGCCGCTCTGATGCCAGATAGTGACTGAATCACCCAGTTTCGCAGCAACCTGCGGCATTGTCTGGTTAAGAATGCGTGCGCCCTGAGAACCACCCACTACCAGCACACGAACCGGACCTTCACGTCCAGCCAAACGTTGCTGCGGCAACGGCAGCGCCAACACATCGGTACGCACCGGGTTACCCACTACTTCCGCATTAGGGAAAGCACCTGGAAACGCCTGCATCACTTTGGTGGCAATCTTCGCCAGCCATTTATTGGTTAAGCCCGCAATACCGTTTTGTTCATGAAGTACAACCGGAATGCCTAACGACCACGCGGCCAGACCACCTGGACCTGACACGTAGCCTCCCATACCGAGCACCACGTCAGGTTTGTACGCTTTCATAATCGCCCGCGCCTGACGCCAGGCGTTGAAGATACGCAGCGGGGCAGCTATCAGTGCTTTTATACCTTTTCCACGCAGACCAGAGATACGAATGAAATCAATTTCGATGCCATGTTTTGGCACTAAGTCCGCTTCCATACGGTCGGCAGTCCCCAGCCAGCGAACTTGCCAACCCTGAGCCATTAGATGGTGCGCAACCGCCAGTCCCGGGAATACATGTCCACCGGTTCCGCCTGCCATCACCATTAATCGCTTTCCTTGACCACTCATCGTGAACCTCGTACAAACGCCTGCGCTTTCTCCAGACGCGTTTCATAATCAATACGCAACAGCATCATGATGGCTGTCGACATAATCAGTAAGCTCGAACCACCGTAACTGATCAGCGGCAATGTCAGACCTTTGGTCGGTAACATCCCCGCCGCCGCGCCTACGTTAACCAGCGCCTGGAAGCTAAACCAGATGCCAATAGAACAGGCGAGAAAACCGGAAAAACGGTGGTCAATTTCTAATGCTTTACGGCCAATCGACATCGCGCGAAAAGCGACGAAGAATACCATTAAAAGTGCCAGCACCACACCGACATACCCCAGTTCTTCGCCGATAATGGCGAAAATAAAGTCAGTGTGCGCTTCCGGCAGATACTCCAGTTTTTGTACCGAGTTACCTAAACCTTGCCCCCAAAGTTCGCCGCGACCAAACGCCATCAGCGATTGCGTTAACTGATAGCCGCTGCCAAAGGGATCTTCCCACGGGTTCCAGAATGCGGTAACACGGCGGATACGGTACGGTTCGGCGAGTATCAGCAACACAACCGCTGAAATGCCCATACCGATAATGGCAATGAACTGCCACAATTTCGCTCCCGCCAGGAACAACATCGCCAGCGTAGTCACAAACAACACCACCACCGTACCAAGGTCTGGCTGTGCCAGCAGTAACACTGCCAACACCAGAATCACGCCCATCGGTTTCAGGAAGCCGCGCAGGTTATTACGTACTTCGTCGCCTTTACGCACCAGATAGTTGGCGATATAGCAAAACAGCGACAGTTTTGTCAGCTCCGCAGGCTGGATACGCAGCAAACCGAGATCGATCCAACGCGATGCCCCTTTAACCGAGCTACCCACTACCAGGACGATCATCAGCAGGATGATAGATCCGAGCAGCATCGTGGCACTGTAGCGTTGCCAGAACTCCATCGGCAGACGCAGCGTAATGATCGCCAGAATAAACGCCAAAATCAGATAGACACCATCACGCTTCGCGAAGAAGAACGGATCGTTGGTTAAGCGTTGCCCTATGGGCATTGACGCCGAGGTCACCATGATAAAGCCAATCGCCGCGAGGCCGAAGGTCAGCCACAGTAAGGTGCGATCGTACATGATCAGGCTGTCGGTATCTTTTTCCCGCGAGCCCATCACCCAGCCCTTTAGCGCCGTGGAGATCCAGACCAGGATACTGAATCCTGGCAGGCGCGGCATTTTCAGGCGAGGGAGAGATAAACGCATCAACCTAACTCCTTCGCCAGACGGGCAAACTCATTGCCTCGTTGTTCAAAGTTCTTGAACTGATCAAGGCTGGCACAGGCTGGGGAGAGCAGAACCATATCGCCCGGCTGAACACGCGGAGCCAGCAAGCGCATCGCCTGTTCCATAGTTTCGGTTTGTTCTGCCACTTCCGGGCGTAGCGCCGCCAGCTGCGCGCCGTCACGACCGAAACAATACAGACGTACGTTATCGCCATTCAGGTAACGCGCCAGTGGGCTAAAGTCCGCCGATTTACCATCGCCACCCAGCAACAAATGCAGTGTGCCGTCTACGTGCAGGCCATTCAGCGCCGCTTCCGTACTGCCGACGTTGGTCGCTTTCGAATCGTTAATCCAACGTACGCCGTTATGCTCCAGCACAACTTCAAAGCGATGCGGCAGACCAGTGAATGTGGTTAACGCTTTCAGGCTGCTGGCACGCGGTAACCCTGCAGCATCTGCCAGCGCCAGCGCCGCCAGCGCATTGGTGTAGTTATGCTGCCCGGAAAGTTTCATCTCTTTCACATTCAGCACTTTCTCGCCTTTAACCCGCAGCCAGGTTTCGCCCTGCTGATGATTCAGGTGATAGTCACCCATGTTGACGCCAAAGCTGACGCAGCGTTCATCCGCACCGCGAATCGGCATTGTTAAGGCATCATCAGCATTAACCACGCAAACTTTCGCGTTTTCGTAAATGCGCAGTTTTGCTGCACGATACTGTTGTAAACCAAACGGATAGCGATCCATATGATCTTCAGTCACGTTCAGAATGGTCGCTGCTACCGCCTGTAAGCTGGAGGTGGTTTCCAGCTGGAAGCTCGACAGTTCCAGCACGTACAGTTCACACTCATCATCCAGTAGCATCAACGCAGGCAGGCCAATATTGCCACCCACACCAACGTTAACCCCCGCCGCTTTCGCCATTTCACCCACTAGCGTGGTGACCGTGCTTTTGCCGTTAGAACCGGTAATCGCCACAATCGGTGCTTGTGCTTCGCGACAGAACAGCTCGATATCGCCAACGATTTCGATTCCGGCATCAGCGGCAGCGCTTAAGGATGGATGCGCCAGTGCAATACCGGGACTGGCGACAATCAGATCTGCCGCCATCAGCCATTCATCATTCAGACTGCCCGTGTGGCGTTCTACGGCTTCGGGTAATTTATCCAGGCCAGGCGGTGTCATACGCGTATCCATAACGCGCGGCGTCACACCGCGAGCGAGGAAAAAGTCCACGCAGGAAAGCCCGGTGAGGCCCAGGCCGATAATGACGACATTTTTACCCTGATAATCAGCCATGATTAACGTACCTTCAGCGTTGCCAGACCAATCAGAACCAGCATCAGCGAAATAATCCAGAAACGCACAATGACGCGCGGTTCCGGCCAGCCTTTCAGTTCATAGTGGTGATGAATCGGTGCCATGCGGAAAATACGTTGTCCGCGCAGTTTAAAGGAGCCGACCTGCAGGATGACAGAAAGCGTTTCTACCACGAACACGCCCCCCATAATCACCAGCAGGAATTCCTGACGTAGCAGTACGGCGATAATGCCTAACGCACCACCTAACGCCAGCGAACCTACATCGCCCATAAAGACCTGCGCCGGATAGGTGTTAAACCACAGGAAGCCCAGTCCTGCCCCGACTATCGCGGTACAGACAATAACCAGTTCCCCGGCGTGTCGCAGATACGGTATATGCAAGTAGCTGGCAAAGTTCATATTGCCGGTCGCCCACGCCACCAGCGCAAAACCACCGGCGACAAATACGGTCGGCATAATTGCCAGGCCGTCGAGACCATCGGTCAGGTTTACCGCGTTGCCAGTACCCACAATGACGAAGTAAGCCAGCAGAATGTAGAACAGCCCCAGCTGCGGCATCACATCTTTAAAGAATGGGACCACCAGCTGCGTTGCGGGCGTGTCTTTGCCGGCAAGGTACAGGGCGAAGGCGACACCCAGCGCAATGACCGACATCCAGAAATACTTCCAACGAGCGATCAACCCTTTGGTGTCTTTACGCACCACTTTGCGATAATCATCAACAAAGCCAATAACACCGTAACCTACCAGCACCACCAACACGCACCAGACGTACGGATTGGACGGGTAAGCCCACAGCAGTACGGAGATCACAATCGCCGTCAGGATCATAATCCCGCCCATGGTCGGCGTACCGCGCTTGCTGAAGTGTGATTCAGGACCGTCGTTACGCACCACCTGACCAAAGGAAAGTTTTTGCAAATGAGCAATCATACGCGGGCCCATCCACAATGAGATGAACAGCGCGGTCAGCAGGCTGACGATGGCGCGAAACGTCAGATAGGAAAAGACGTTAAAGCCGGAATAATATTTGACCAAATGTTCGGCCAGCCAAACTAACATGTCCCATTCTCCTGTAAAGCGCGTACTACCTCTTCCATGGCGGCACTACGTGAACCCTTAACTAAAATCGTAATTACCTGTTGCTCAGCAATCAGTGATTTAAGACGCGTAATTAACGCAGTTTTATCAGCAAAATGTTCGCCAACGCCGCTGGCGGTGCTGATAGCATGGCTTTGTTTACCCACGCTTAACACGCGGTCAATACCAGCAGCTTTTGCCGCCTCGCCCACCTGTACATGGCAGGCTTCGCTTTCAGCGCCCAGTTCCGCCATATCGCCCACCACCAGCACGCGGTAGCCCGGCATTTCAGCCAGTACCTGGACTGCTGCAGTCATTGAACCGACATTGGCGTTGTAGGAGTCGTCGAGCAGCAACTGGTTTTCTGCCAGTTGGATGGGGAACAGACGGCCTGGAACAGCTTTCAGATTTGCCAGCCCCGCTTTGATAGCATCAAGCGTTGCGCCCACGGACATGGAGAGCGCAGCGGCTGCCAGCGCATTCGCAATATTGTGACGCCCCGGCAACGGCAGCAGAACATCGACGCTACCGGTTGGGGTTTGTAGGGTAAATTCCGTACCGTGCGAGGTCACATGGATATTGGTGGCGGTGAAATCGCTGTTGGCGGCATTGGGTGAGAAACGCCACACTTTGCGTGAGCCAATTACGCTCTGCCAGTTCAGCCAGTCGTTGTTGTCGGCGTTCATAATGGCGATACCGTTTTCCGGCAGGCCGCTAAAGATTTCACCTTTCGCTTTCGCGACACCCGCAAGCGAGCCAAAACCTTCCAGATGCGCCGCTGCCAGGTTGTTGACCAGCGCAGCTTCCGGGCGAGTCAGACTCACAGTCCAGGCTATTTCGCCCTGATGGTTCGCGCCAAGTTCAATAACTGCGTAATCGTATTCCGGCGTTAAGCGCAACAGCGTCATCGGTACACCGATGTCGTTGTTGAGATTGCCTGCCGTATAAAGCGTGTTGCCGCACTGGCTTAAAATCGCCGCCGTCATCTCTTTAACGGAGGTTTTGCCGGAGGACCCCGTCAGAGCAACCACGCGCGCCGGAACTTGCTGGCGAACCCATGCAGCCAGTTCACCAAACGCCAGACGCGTATCCTTGACGATTAACTGCGGCAGGTCGATGTCCAGCGGACGGCTAACCAGTAGTGCGCCTGCGCCGCCAGCTTTCGCCTGGTCGGCAAAATCGTGGGCATCAAAACGTTCGCCTTTCAGGGCAACAAACAGGCAGCCCGGCGTCAGTTTTCGGGTATCAGTGGTTACAGCATCAAGGGTGATATCTGCACCTTGCAGTTCACCGTTGAGAATGTCGGTAAGTTGGCTAAGGGTTACGCTAATCATGCAATCACCCCCAGCAGACGCGCCACCGTGACGCGATCGGAGTAGTCCAGACGCTGATTGCCAACAATCTGGTAATCTTCATGGCCTTTGCCCGCGACCAGTACCACATCATTCTCTTTAGCCTGCATAACGGCGCAAGTCACCGCTTCAGCACGGCCTTCCATCACTTTGGCATGTCCGGCATCTAACATTCCCGCCAGAATATCGTTGATGATGGCACGCGGTTCTTCGGTACGCGGGTTATCGTCCGTCACCACCGCCACGTCAGCAAACTCTTCGGCAATTGCGCCCATCAGTGGACGCTTACCTTTATCGCGATCGCCACCACAGCCAAAGATACACCACAGCTTGCCCGCACAGTGCAGACGCGCCGCCTGTAAGGCTTTTTCCAGTGCATCCGGCGTATGCGCGTAATCCACCACCACCGTCGGTTTGCCTGGCGCAGTGAACACTTCCATACGTCCGCAAACCGGTTGCAGACGCGCGGCGGTTTTCAGCAGATCAGCCAGTGGATAGCCGAGTGCCAACAGTGTCGCCAGCGCGAGCAGCAGGTTGCTGACGTTAAAAGCGCCCATCAGATGGCTTTCAATTTCGCCATCGCCCCAACTTGAGCTAAAGCGAATCGTCGCACCGCTGTCGTGATAGTTCACTTCGGTCGCTTTCAACCAGCGTCCGTGACAGTTCGGATTGATATGATCTTCCATTGATACCGCAACCGCGTCCGGCAGTTTTGCCAGCCAGCGGCGGCCCACTTCATCGTCGGCGTTAATAATCGCCTGACCGCAATGATGTTCAGAATAAAGCAGCCATTTCGCAGCTTCGTAGTGTTCCATATCACCATGATAATCAAGGTGATCGCGGCTTAAGTTGGTAAAGACCGACGCCGCAAATTTCAATGCCGCCACACGGTGCTGTACCAGCCCGTGGGAGGAAACTTCCATTGCGCAAAAAGTCGCGCCCTGATCCACCAGCCCCGCCAGCTCATGCTGAACATCGACTGCCGAACCGGTAGTATTTTCTGTCGGGATCACTTTCCCCAGCAGACCGTTACCAACGGTGCCCATTACCGCGCTGGTTTCGCCAAGCAGTTGGCTCCACTGCGCCAGCAGCTGGGTCGTCGTGGTTTTGCCGTTGGTGCCCGTTACGCCTACGAGACGTAAATTGTCAGAGGGTTCATGGTAAAAGCGGCCCGCCAGTGCAGATAAACGCTCATTGAGCTGGCTGAGATAGATGACCGGTACGCCGTGCATTTCACGGATTTCACCGTCGGTCGCCTCATCTTTCGCCTCTGCAATAATGGCAGCCACACCTTGCGCTATCGCCTGCGGGATATATCGACGCCCGTCCGCCTGATGACCTACTACAGCTACAAAGAGATCGCCCGCCGCAGCCACACGGCTGTCGAGTGTCATCTCTCGCAGTGCTCGCGAAGGTGCGTCTGGCACCCACGGAGCAAGAAGGTCGCGCAAATTACGATCTGCCACCTGTCCCCTCGCCTTGATTAATCACAAATTCATTTTTATCGCCCGTTGTCAGCGCATCCGGCTCGATGTTCATGGTACGCAATACGCCGCCCATGATGGCACCAAAGACCGGCGCGGAAACGGCGCCGCCGTAGTATTTACCCGCCTGCGGATCGTTGATAACAACAACCAGCGCGAAGCGCGGCTGACTCGCAGGCGCAACGCCTGCGGTATAAGCAATATATTTATTGATGTAGCGACCGTCCGGCCCGACCTTTTTCGCGGTACCGGTTTTAATGGCGATACGATAGCCTTTAATCGCCGCCTTCACGCCGCCGCCGCCCGGTAGCGCCACGCTTTCCATCATATGCACCACAGTGCGGACAATGGATTCCGGGAAGACACGTTCACCGGGAACCGGGGGGTCAACTTTGGTAATCGACAGTGGGCGATAAATGCCGTAGCTGCCGATAGTTGCGTAGACTCGCGCTAACTGTAACGGTGTTACCATTAGCCCGTAGCCGAAAGAGAAGGTGGCCCTCTCTATGTCAGACCACCGTTGTTTTTGAGGATATAAGCCACTGCGTTCTCCGACCAACCCCAAATTGGTCGCTTTTCCCAGTCCAAAACGTGAGTAAGTATCTACTAACGCTGAGGACGGCATCGCTAACGCCAGCTTGGAAACACCGACGTTACTCGACTTCTGTAATACCCCGGTCAGGGTTAATTCGCTGTAGCGTGCCACGTCTTTGATTTCGTGGCCGTTAATTCGATAAGGAACGGTATTGAGTACCGAGTTTTCTCGCACCACGCCACGTTGCAACGCGGTCATCACCACCATCGGTTTAACCGTTGAGCCCGGTTCAAACACGTCGGTGATGGTACGGTTACGCATCGCCTCTTTCGGCGTGCCGCTCAGATTATTTGGGTTGTATGACGGGCTGTTAGCCATCGCCAGCACTTCACCGGTGTTGACATCCACCAGCACGGCGCTACCGGACTCAGCCTTGTTAAAGGCCACCGCGTTGTTCAGTTCGCGATAAACCAGCGCCTGCAGGCGTTCATCAATACTCAGCGCCAAGTTGTGCGCTGCCTGGCTGTCAGTAGAAGAAATATCTTCAATTACGCGACCATAGCGGTCTTTACGCACAATGCGCTCACCCGGCTGCCCGGTAAGCCATTTATCGAAACTCTTCTCAACGCCCTCAATCCCTTGACTATCGACGTTAGTAAAGCCGATGAGGTGAGCAGTCACTTCGCCGGACGGATAGTAACGGCGAGACTCTTCACGCAGATGAATCCCCGGCAGTTTCAGTTTTTTGATGTAGTCCGCCATGTCAGGGTTCACCTGACGCGCCAGATAAATAAAGCGCCCTTTCGGGTTGGCGTTAATGCGGGCTGAAAGCTGATCCAGCGGAATATTGAGCGCGTTAGCCAGCGCCTTCCAGCGGTCACCGACGCTGATACCGCCAGCGTCATGCACTTCTTTCGGGTCAGCCCAAATCGCTTTTACCGGCACGCTCACCGCTAACGGGCGACCAGAACGGTCAGTAATCATGCCGCGGGAGGTGGAAACTTGCTGAACGCGAAGAGAACGCATGTCGCCCTCTTTCACCAGCATATCCGGGGAGATAACTTGTAACCACGCTACGCGTCCGAGCAGAAAAGCCAGCGCCAGGAGAATACAGCCGCATAACAACGCAAAACGCCAACTGATAAAGTTGGCATGTTCTTCCTGACGTTTTGGTTTCTGCGTTTTCGCCGCTGCTTTCATGCGTCGCGTTTATCCTTATTTTTGCACTACGATATTTTCTTGTGACGGATCAACATGCTGCATTTGCAGCTTTTTCGTGGCGATCCTTTCCACCCGGCTATGGTCGCCGAGCGCATTCTCTTCAAGGATCAGGTTGCGCCATTCAATGTCTAAAGCATCTCGCTCCAGCACCAGTTGTTCGCGCTGAGCGGTCAGTAAACGGGTATGGTGCGCCGTGGTTACCACAGTCACCGCCGTCAAAATAATGCAAATGAACAGGCAGAGTGGCAGCTTCCCAAATCGCAAAAGATCGTCACCGATAACACCAGGCAATGCATGGCGCTCGTGGCTTCCCATCGATCCTTTAACTTTGCTTAGAGCTTCTGTCACTCTGCTGATCATGCGTTCGTCCTCTCTGCAATACGCAGAACTGAACTACGGGCACGAGGGTTCTCAGCCACCTCTTCTTCGCCCGGCATTAACTTGCCTAGTGCTCGCAGCTGACGGCCACCCAGTTTTTTGAGCTGCTCTTCAGTCATCGGTAACCCTGCCGGAACTTGCGGACCGCGGCTGTTTTCACGCATAAAACGTTTCACAATACGGTCTTCCAGCGAGTGGAAGCTGATGATCGAAAGCCGCCCACCCGGGGCCAGCACGTTGAGCGAGCTTTTTAGCGCCTGCTCTATCTCCTCCAGTTCACTGTTTACCCAAATGCGCACCGCCTGGAAGGTACGGGTCGCGGGATGTTTAAACTTATCTTTCACCGGCGTTGCAGCAGCCACGACTTCCGCCAGTTCTTTGGTGCGGGTCATCGGCTGTTCGCGGTTACGCTCGACAATGGCGCGGGCAATGCGTTTGGCAAAACGCTCTTCACCATAGGTTTTCAATACCCAGGCGATATCGGCTTCTTCTGCGGTTTGTAGCCATTCAGCGGCTGACTGCCCACGGGTTGGGTCCATACGCATGTCCAGCGGACCATCGCGCATAAAGGAAAAGCCACGTTCAGCATCATCAAGTTGCGGTGAAGAGACGCCAAGATCGAGGAGAATGCCGTCGATCTTGCCGATAAGATCGCGCTCGGCAACGTATTCGCCCAGCGCGGAGAAAGGTCCGTGGATGATGGAGAAGCGCGGATCATCATTAGTCTTCGCAACGGCGATAGCCTGCGGGTCGCGATCGATCGCCAGCAAACGCCCCTCTTCGCCAAGCTGCGAGAGGATCAGACGTGAGTGACCACCGCGACCAAAAGTCCCATCAATGTAGATGCCATCAGGACGGATATTGAGGCCATTAACGGCTTCATCCAGCAGCACCGTAGTATGTTTATAGTTTTCCATCATTTTATAGAGACAAGTCCTGCAGTCGCTCCGATAAGTCTCCGGTAGCCAACTGCTCTGCGTCGATATCTTCCTTGACCTGTTGATGCCAGGTTGTTTCATCCCACAGCTCAAACTTGTTGAACTGTCCAACCAGCATCACTTCTTTTGTCAGCCCGGCATGTTGCCGCAGTACTGGCGCGATTAACAATCGACCTGCGCCATCCATCTGACATTCGCTGGCATGACCTAACAGTAGGCGCTGCACACGGCGCTCAACCGGGTTCATGCTCGACAGACGCGATAATTTTTGCTCGATAATTTCCCATTCAGGCAGGGGGTAAAGCAGCAGGCACGGGTGATAAATGTCAATGGTGCAAACCATTTGACCGGCAGCGTTCTCAAGCAGCTGTTCCCGATAACGGGTAGGCACTGATAAGCGCCCTTTGCTGTCGAGATTGACTAACGTTGCTCCCCGGAACATGCCAGCCTCACCCCTTATTCCCACTTTGCCCCACAATTTCCCACTGAAAGGAGTTTACGGAGCTGAGGAAAAGCTTGTCAAGCCAGTCACAAGGCATACCGAGGTAAAAAACCCGATGTTTACGGCTAATATCAGCGTTGTTTATTTTACGTCCAACGTGCGAAGCAAATTAACGTTATGAATAGCTGTAAGAAAAAATCCCTCATCGTCATCACTGTTTTAAAATGACTCACTATTTTCCACAGCAAATATAAAGTGTCAGTTTGCGACGCGAGCGGCATTTTAGGACATATCTTCCCCGGTTAACAGTCCTTGTTACGTCTGTGTGGCGCTTGATGCCAGCGGGTTTGCGCAAAAGCAAAGAAAAGTGTTTGTTAAATCGGCAATTCATCGCCGCATGTAACAAAATAATGCAAAAACGCGCTGTCGATATCACTTAATTATTGTGAATTTCAGCTGGTGAGTTAATTAACGGGCGGGTTTAAAAGCATTTATCAATAATAGTCAGGAATAGTCTTATTTACTTTAAGCATATTGATGTCCAGTCCCGTACTCTACGCGCCAGAGGGAAATTCACCTGGCGCGTATTTTTGTTCGCGGCTTAGCTACGGCTGAGCACGCCGCGGCGATAGAGATTACGTTTAATGCGCGTTAAACCAGGTTTTGGCTTACGCGGTTCGTCCAGGCTTGCCAGGACAATCTCCAGCACACGCTCTGCGACATCGCGGTGACGTTGAGCCACTGCCAGCACCGGACACTGTAAGAAGTCGAGCAGTTCGTTATCGCCAAAGGTGGCAATTGCCAGGTCAGAAGGCAGTTTGCCGTCGCGACGCAGCGTGACATCCATCACTCCTTGCAACAACGCAAACGACGTTGTGAACAGCGCCTGCGGCATCGGATGCGTTTCCAGCCATTTTTCGAATAACTGGGCAGCCGCCTCCCGCTCATAGCTGTTGGCATACAGGAAATGCACTTCGCGCGGATCATCTTTCCAGGCAGTACGGAAACCTTGTTCACGCAGGAAGCTGACAGAAAGCTCCGGTAGCGCACCAAGATAAAGCACCGTCTCGGCGGGAAACTTACGTAACTCTTCCGCCAGCATTTCGGCATCATCCTGATCGGCACCAACCACGCTGGTGAAGTGTTCACGATCGAGGGCGCGGTCCAGCGCGACAATCGGGAACGGGTCGTTAGCCCAGCGTTGATAAAAAGGATGCTCAGGAGGCAACGATGTCGAAACAATAATGGCATCAACCTGACGCTGTAAAAGGTGCTCAATGCACCGCATTTCGTTGTCTGGCTGATCTTCTGAGCAGGCAATCAGCAGTTGATAACCCCGTTGCCGCGCCTGGCGTTCAAGATAGTTAGCGATGCGGGTATAGCTGGTGTTCTCCAGATCGGGGATCACAAGACCAATAGAACGTGTGCGTCCAGCACGAAGCCCAGCTGCCACGGCGTTCGGGTGGTAATTGTGCTCACGCACCACAGCCATGACTTTTTCAACGGTTTTGTCGCTCACACGGTATTGCTTCGCTTTGCCGTTAATAACATAGCTTGCAGTGGTCCGCGACACTCCCGCCAGCCGAGCGATTTCATCCAGTTTCACAATTGCCCCTTGCGTAAAATGTAAAAACCATAGCCATTGTACTGGTATGGGTTAAATTCATTAACATCTAAGCGCAGAAAATTAACTGCGGCAACTGCTTTTATTCCAGGTTCCCACTGATTTCGCAAAAAAAGCCCAACGTGACATGTTGGGCTGTAAATTGCGCATTGAGATCATTCTCAACGCATTATTTTATCGCCGCGCGAAAGTCCGACCACACCAGAGCGAGCAACCTCCACAATTTTCGCCACATCGCGAATCGATGCTAAAAATGCATCAAGCTTACCGCTGGTGCCTGCTAATTGAACGGTATAAAGCGAGGGTGTGACATCGATAATTTGCCCACGGAATATTTCCGTATTACGTTTCACTTCGTCACGCCCGTAACCGCTGGCCTGAATTTTCACCAGCATGATTTCCCGCTCAACATGCGCGCCCTGCCCCAACTCACTCACGCGCAAGACATCGACCAGCTTGTGTAATTGCTTTTCGATCTGCTCAAGTACTTTTTCATCGCCCACGGTCTGGATGGTCATACGCGATAATGTCGGATCGTCGGTTGGCGCAACGGTCAGGCTTTCAATGTTGTAGCCACGCTGGGAAAAAAGGCCAATCACGCGGGATAACGCGCCTGATTCATTTTCGAGTAAGACTGATAATATCCGGCGCATAATCAGGTTCTCTCCGTTTTGCTTAACCACATTTCATCCATTCCGCCCCCGCGAATCTGCATCGGGTAGACGTGCTCGCTGCCATCGACGGTAACATCAACAAACACCAGGCGATTATTGCGCACCTGTTCCAGCGCCTCGCTAAGTTTGCTTTCCAGCTCATGCGGATGAGAAATCTGGATCCCGACATGCCCATAGGCTTCCGCCAGACGGACGAAATCGGGTAGCGATTGCATATAAGATTGTGAATGACGGCCGGAATAGATCATGTCCTGCCACTGCTTCACCATCCCCAGATAGCGGTTATTGAGATTCACCACCAGTACGGGCAACTCGTATTGCAACGCGGTAGACAGTTCCTGGATGTTCATCTGAATACTGCCGTCGCCAGTGACGCAAACCACGGTTTCTTCTGGCAACGCCATTTTGACGCCCAGTGCCGCAGGTAAACCAAAACCCATCGTGCCGAGGCCACCGGAATTGATCCAGCGACGCGGTTTGTCGAATGGATAATAAAGTGCAGCAAACATCTGGTGCTGCCCGACATCGGACGTCACGTAAGCGTCTCCCTTCGTCAACCGCCAAAGAGTCTCGATCACCGCCTGCGGTTTAATCTTTTCACTGTGAGTGTCATATTTCAGGCACTGACGAGCGCGCCACTGTTCAATTTGCTGCCACCAGTCGCGGATCTCATCCAGTGGTTGATGGGCGGATTCTTGCGACAAGAGTTCAAGCATTTGTTCGAGGACCTGGCGAGCATCCCCCACAATCGGGATATCCGCAGTCACGGTTTTAGAAATGGAAGTAGGATCAATATCGATATGCAGAACAGTGGCATTTGGGCAGTACTTTGCCAGATTGTTCGTCGTTCGGTCATCAAATCGTACCCCGACGGCGAAAATCACATCCGCGTTATGCATCGTCATATTGGCTTCGTAGGTACCGTGCATTCCCAGCATGCCCAGTGCCTGACGATGCGTTGCCGGAAACGCCCCCAGCCCCATCAATGAGCAAACAACGGGCAGATTCAACGCCTCCACCGTTTCTTTCAACTGCTGATGGCAGCCCGCCGTGATTGCCCCACCGCCTACGTAGACAACCGGTTTTTTTGCCGCTACCAGCGTTTGCAGAGCACGCTTAATTTGCCCTTTATGTCCGGTAGTAGTGGGATTGTAAGAACGCATACTGACCGACTCCGGCCAGACATAGGGTAATTTGTTCGCCGGATTAAGAATATCTTTCGGTAAATCAACGACTACTGGTCCTGGGCGACCACTTGCCGCCAGCCAGAAAGCCTTTTTCAGCACCTGCGGAATGTCTTCCGTTTGCTTAACCAGAAAACTGTGTTTAACCACCGGTCGCGAAATCCCCACCATGTCGCACTCCTGAAAGGCATCGTAACCTATCAACGAGGTCGCTACCTGCCCGGAAAGGACAACTAATGGAATGGAATCCATATAAGCGGTGGCGATGCCAGTAATCGCATTGGTCGCCCCTGGACCCGACGTTACCAGCACGACGCCGACTTCCCCGGTCGCGCGCGCCAGGCCATCGGCCATATGCACCGCCGCCTGCTCATGACGAACTAATACATGATCAATACCACCCACGGTATGCAATGCATCATAAATATCAAGGACTGCGCCTCCGGGATAACCGAATACTTGTTTAACGCCCTGATCGATAAGCGATCGGACGACCATCTCGGCTCCAGACAACATCTCCATGGCCTGCCTCACTGTTTGACGGAAAAAATGTGTAAAACACATTAACCGTCCGATCTTGCTTAAGCAATTGGCAGCCAGAGACATAAACACGGGGTAATAAGAATAAACAGGAGGAAAGGTGAAAAGAAACGATAAAATCCTCCATTACAGAGGATTAAATTGATAATAAATCGGCTGAATCCCACAACTTACAGCAATTTCTCTATTTTTTTAATTAATCCTAAAATAGAGAGCCCACACATTCAGAATAAAATTCTACATTCAATAAAAAATGCAGAATAAACCAGACATTCATGTCTGACCTATTCTGCAATCAGTTAGCGTTTGCAAATTGAGACTAATTGCTCTTCCATCCACTGATGGCCTTTATCGCGCCCGGCAGCTTCATGCCAGGAGAGATAACAGGTTCTGCTGTTTTGTTTTAACGGCAGCGGTAATACCTGTAATTCTAAGGATTCAGCGAACTCTTCAGCCAGCCAACGCGGCGCAATAGCGACCAAATGCGTTTGCGACACCACGCTAAGTACGCTCATCATTGCCATGCCCTGATACGCGATACTGGCTTGCTTATCTACCGTGTCATACCAAGGTTGACTAAATGACGCGAAACGATCGAGCGAAACCGCCGCATGTTGTTCGTTATAAACATCATGTTTCAGTAACGGGCCCTTAATTGTTGGATGATTTTTGCTGGCTACCAGCACCATTTCATCTTTAAATAATGGTACGCTGGTAAATTCAGGACGATGGAAGTCTTCATAACTAATCACAAACTCCGTTTCCTGATAACGCAGCTGATGTTCAGTGTTCTGATTTAATGAAGACTTGAACATAACATGTATATTTGGCGCAATCTGCTCAATGTGATTATAAATCTGCGAGGTCAGAATGCTGTCTAACGGGCTGCAAACACAAAGATGAAATACACGTTCACTGCTCGCGGGTTCAAAACCTGAACCAGGCAATTCATTTTGTACTAGTTGCAATGCCTGACGAACTGAACCAAAAAGTTGAAATGCGCGAGCAGTCGGTTGAATACCACGGCCATAACGAACAAAAAGCTCGTCATTAAACATCACCTTCAGGCGTGCAACAGCGTTACTGACCGCAGGTTGCGACATTCCCAGAACATGAGCGGCACGAGTAATGTTTTGCTCCTGCATCACGGCATCGAAAACGGTTAATAAGTTGAGATCGACCATGCGTAGCTGTGGCTTGCTTAACTCCGCCGTCTCTGGATGATCTGTTTGTACCTCTGGCATACTTAACTCCACTGTCACACTTAACTCCCTTTCCCTTATTGGAATGCAGAGAAATAATCCTCGAGAATATGATTTATCATGCATATAAAATAAGAAAAAGGAAAATGAGTAAAATTAGGAAAACATAAAGATACGGGTTCTGATAAAAACAGAATCCATTGCCGTGGAATGAGTCATTTACCACAGCATAATAATCCATAATGTTTTTGTTGCGAAAACAATCTAATCATAACTACCGCGAATACTCAATCATCTACAAAATGGATTAAATGTGCTTATTTAATAATTAATTTATATATTTAATGCATTAATTCTTAACATTAATTGATCAATAATATTCACCAAATCAATATCAAAAAAAATCGCAAAACATATAATTCAATACAAATCATCAGGATAGGTTTTGCAACGCGTGCATTTTGTCCCCTTTTTCCTCGTTGATTAGATGCAAAAATTTATGCTGAAATATGTCAACCGATGAAAAGCGTCGGTAGTTAAGCAGAAATTAATATCGCTTACTTTAACCACCGCAGCACAATTAGCTAATTTTACGGATGCAGAACTCACGCTGGCGGGACGTTTTTATTGCGTCAGGGTTGACATCCGTTTTTGTATCCAGTAACTCTAAAAGCATATCGCATTCATCTGGAGCTGATTTAATGACTCACATCGTTCGCTTTATCGGTCTACTACTACTAAACGCATCTTCTTTGCGCGGTAGACGAGTGAGCGGCATCCAGCATTAAGCCAGCACGCAGTCAAACAAAAAACCCGCGCCATTGCGCGGGTTTTTTTATGCCCGAAGCGAGGCGCTCTAAAAGAGACAAGGACCCAAACCATGAGCCAGCAAGTCATTATTTTCGATACCACATTGCGCGACGGTGAACAGGCGTTACAGGCAAGCTTGAGTGTGAAAGAAAAACTGCAAATTGCGCTGGCCCTTGAGCGTATGGGTGTTGACGTGATGGAAGTCGGGTTCCCCGTTTCTTCGCCGGGTGATTTTGAATCAGTGCAAACCATCGCTCGCCAGGTTAAAAACAGCCGCGTATGCGCGTTAGCTCGCTGCGTGGAAAAAGATATCGACGTGGCGGCCGAATCCCTGAAAGTCGCCGAAGCCTTCCGTATTCATACCTTTATTGCCACTTCGCCAATGCACATCGCCACCAAGCTGCGCAGCACGCTGGACGAGGTGATCGAACGCGCTATCTATATGGTGAAACGCGCCCGTAATTACACCGATGATGTTGAATTTTCTTGCGAAGATGCCGGGCGTACACCCATTGCCGATCTGGCGCGAGTGGTCGAAGCGGCGATTAATGCCGGTGCCACCACCATCAACATTCCGGACACCGTGGGCTACACCATGCCGTTTGAGTTCGCCGGAATCATCAGCGGCCTGTATGAACGCGTGCCTAACATCGACAAAGCCATTATCTCCGTACATACCCACGACGATTTGGGCCTGGCGGTCGGAAACTCACTGGCGGCGGTACATGCCGGTGCACGCCAGGTGGAAGGCGCAATGAACGGGATCGGCGAGCGTGCCGGAAACTGTTCCCTGGAAGAAGTCATCATGGCGATCAAAGTTCGTAAGGATATTCTCAACGTCCACACCGCCATTAATCACCAGGAGATATGGCGCACCAGCCAGTTAGTTAGCCAGATTTGTAATATGCCGATCCCGGCAAACAAAGCCATTGTTGGCAGCGGCGCATTCGCACACTCCTCCGGTATCCACCAGGATGGCGTGCTGAAAAACCGCGAAAACTACGAAATCATGACACCAGAATCTATTGGTCTGAACCAAATCCAGCTGAATCTGACCTCTCGTTCGGGGCGTGCGGCGGTGAAACATCGCATGGATGAGATGGGGTATAAAGAAAGTGAATATAATTTAGACAATTTGTACGACGCTTTCCTGAAGCTGGCGGACAAAAAAGGTCAGGTGTTTGATTACGATCTGGAGGCGCTGGCCTTCATCGGTAAGCAGCAAGAAGAGCCGGAGCATTTCCGTCTGGATTACTTCAGCGTGCAGTCTGGCTCTAACGATATCGCCACCGCCGCCGTCAAACTGGCCTGCGGCGAAGAAGTCAAAGCAGAAGCCGCCAACGGTAACGGTCCGGTCGATGCCGTCTATCAGGCGATAAACCGCATCACTGACTATAACGTCGAACTGGTGAAATACAGCCTGACTGCTAAAGGTCACGGTAAAGATGCTCTGGGTCAGGTGGATATTGTCGCTAACTACAACGGTCGCCGCTTCCACGGCGTCGGCCTGGCCACCGATATTGTCGAGTCCTCCGCCAAAGCCATGGTGCACGTACTGAACAATATCTGGCGCGCCGCAGAAGTCGAAAAAGAGTTGCAACGCAAAGCTCAACACAACGAAAACAACAAGGAAACCGTGTGATGTCGAAGAATTACCATATTGCCGTATTGCCGGGGGACGGTATTGGTCCGGAAGTGATGACCCAGGCGCTGAAAGTGCTGGATGCCGTGCGCAACCGCTTTGCGATGCGCATCACCACCAGCCATTACGATGTAGGCGGCGCAGCCATTGATAACCACGGGCAGCCGCTGCCGCCTGCGACGGTTGAAGGTTGTGAGCAAGCCGATGCCGTGCTGTTTGGCTCGGTAGGCGGTCCGAAATGGGAACATTTACCACCAGACCAGCAACCAGAACGCGGCGCGCTGCTGCCTCTGCGTAAGCACTTCAAATTATTCAGCAACCTGCGCCCGGCAAAACTGTATCAGGGGCTGGAAGCATTCTGTCCGCTGCGTGCAGACATTGCCGCAAACGGCTTCGACATCCTATGTGTGCGCGAACTGACCGGCGGCATCTATTTCGGTCAGCCAAAAGGCCGCGAAGGTAGCGGACAATATGAAAAAGCCTTTGATACCGAGGTGTATCACCGTTTTGAGATCGAACGTATCGCCCGCATCGCGTTTGAATCTGCTCGCAAGCGTCGCCACAAAGTGACGTCGATCGATAAAGCCAACGTGCTGCAATCCTCTATTTTATGGCGGGAGATCGTTAACGAGATCGCCACGGAATACCCGGATGTCGAACTGGCGCATATGTACATCGACAACGCCACCATGCAGCTGATTAAAGATCCATCACAGTTTGACGTTCTGCTGTGCTCCAACCTGTTTGGCGACATTCTGTCTGACGAGTGCGCAATGATCACTGGCTCGATGGGGATGTTGCCTTCCGCCAGCCTGAACGAGCAAGGTTTTGGTCTGTATGAACCGGCAGGCGGCTCAGCACCAGATATCGCAGGCAAAAACATCGCCAACCCGATTGCGCAAATTCTGTCGCTGGCACTGCTGCTGCGCTACAGCCTGGATGCCGATGATGCGGCTTGCGCCATTGAACGCGCCATTAACCGCGCATTAGAAGAAGGCATTCGCACCGGGGATTTAGCCCGTGGCGCTGCCGCCGTTAGTACCGATGAAATGGGCGATATCATTGCCCGCTATGTGGCAGAAGGGGTGTAATCATGGCTAAAACGTTATACGAAAAATTGTTCGACGCTCACGTTGTGTACGAAGCCGAAAACGAAACCCCACTGTTATATATCGACCGCCACCTGGTGCATGAAGTGACCTCACCGCAGGCGTTCGATGGTCTGCGCGCCCACGGTCGCCCGGTACGTCAGCCGGGCAAAACCTTCGCTACCATGGATCACAACGTCTCTACCCAGACCAAAGACATTAATGCCTGCGGTGAAATGGCGCGTATCCAGATGCAGGAACTGATCAAAAACTGCAAAGAATTTGGCGTCGAACTGTATGACCTGAATCACCCGTATCAGGGGATCGTCCACGTAATGGGGCCGGAACAGGGCGTCACCTTGCCGGGGATGACCATTGTCTGCGGCGACTCGCATACCGCCACCCACGGCGCGTTTGGCGCACTGGCCTTTGGTATCGGCACTTCCGAAGTTGAACACGTACTGGCAACGCAAACCCTGAAACAGGGCCGCGCAAAAACCATGAAAATTGAAGTCCAGGGCAAAGCCGCGCCGGGCATTACCGCAAAAGATATCGTGCTGGCAATTATCGGTAAAACCGGTAGCGCAGGCGGCACCGGGCATGTGGTGGAGTTTTGCGGCGAAGCAATCCGTGATTTAAGCATGGAAGGTCGTATGACCCTGTGCAATATGGCAATCGAAATGGGCGCAAAAGCCGGTCTGGTTGCACCGGACGAAACCACCTTTAACTATATCAAAGGCCGTCTGCATGCGCCGAAAGGCAAAGATTTCGACGACGCCATTGCCTACTGGAAAACCCTGCAAACCGACGAAGGCGCAACTTTCGATACCGTTGTCACTCTGCAAGCAGAAGAAATTTCACCGCAGGTCACCTGGGGCACCAATCCCGGCCAGGTGATTTCCGTGAACGACAATATTCCCGATCCGGCTTCGTTTGCCGATCCGGTTGAACGTGCGTCGGCAGAAAAAGCGCTGGCCTATATGGGGCTGAAACCGGGTATTCCGCTGACCGAAGTGGCTATCGACAAAGTGTTTATCGGTTCCTGTACCAACTCGCGCATTGAAGATTTACGCGCGGCAGCGGAGATCGCCAAAGGGCGAAAAGTCGCGCCAGGCGTGCAGGCACTGGTGGTTCCCGGCTCTGGCCCGGTAAAAGCCCAGGCGGAAGCGGAAGGTCTGGATAAAATCTTTATTGAAGCCGGTTTTGAATGGCGCTTACCTGGCTGCTCAATGTGTCTGGCGATGAACAACGACCGGCTGAATCCGGGCGAACGTTGTGCCTCCACCAGCAACCGTAACTTTGAAGGCCGCCAGGGGCGCGGCGGGCGCACGCATCTGGTCAGCCCGGCAATGGCTGCCGCCGCGGCTGTGACCGGCCATTTCGCCGACATTCGCAACATTAAATAAGGAGCACACCATGGCAGAGAAATTTATCAAACACACAGGCCTGGTGGTTCCGCTGGATGCCGCCAATGTCGATACCGATGCAATCATCCCGAAACAGTTTTTGCAGAAAGTGACCCGTACTGGTTTTGGCGCGCATCTGTTTAACGACTGGCGATTTCTGGATGAAAAAGGCCAACAGCCAAACCCGGACTTCGTGCTGAACTTCCCGCAGTATCAGGGCGCTTCCATTTTGCTGGCACGAGAAAACTTCGGCTGTGGCTCCTCGCGTGAGCACGCGCCCTGGGCATTGACCGACTACGGTTTTAAAGTGGTGATTGCGCCGAGTTTTGCTGACATCTTCTACGGCAATAGCTTTAACAACCAGCTGCTGCCGGTGAAATTAAGCGATGCAGAAGTGGACGAACTGTTTGCGCTGGTGAAAGCCAATCCGGGGATCCATTTCGACGTGGATCTGGAAGCGCAAGAGGTGAAAGCGGGAGAGAAAACCTATCGCTTTACCATAGATGCCTTCCGCCGCCACTGCATGATGAACGGTCTGGACAGTATTGGGCTTACCTTGCAGCACGACGACGCCATTGCCGCTTATGAAGCAAAACAACCTGCGTTTATGAATTAATCCCCTTGCCCGGTCAAATAACCGGGCTTTCCGCTATCGTCCACGTCATCAAATGTCTTTAACCTTTGCGGTTAAAAATAATGCGACAACAGAAATAACCGCAATTATCCAGTAGACAGCAAAGTGCCCCCAACTTTGTGCAATTGCTCCCTGAATAACGCCAGCCAGAATTACCCCGGTAGAAATACTGTTAGTAAATAAGGTGGTAGCTGCCCCCGCTCTTCCAGGCATTAAATCCTGAAACCATAGCATCCCAATACCCGCAACAATGCCGATAAATACAGCGTTAAAAAGTTGCAGCGTCATCAACGCCAGACGGCTATGAAATAAAATCAATCCGGTGTAAAACAGTACTCCTGCCGCCACTGCTATGACCATCATTCGCCGCTTACCATAACGTTTGACATAGTAGCCAGCCAGAATCATTGCTGGTATTTCCAGTCCAGCTGCCGTCCCCATCAGGAAACCCGCCAGTTTGTCTGGCAATCCTAACTCGCTACTGATCCACAACGGCATATCAATAATGTACATGGTGTTGCAGGTCCACATTAACGTCGAGGCGACAAATAACATCCGTACGTTACTATCCTGCCAGCCACCTTGCATTGATAAAGCATTTTCCGACGGCAGTTCTACCCGCGCCACAGACGGAAGCATAAATGCAATCAATACCAGACTGAGTGTGAATATCCCGGCGGCAATCGAAAACATCACCGTAAAGCCGTAATTCAACGCCAGCATAAAGGCCAACGGTGGACCGATAACCCATGCCAGAGAAAGCTGCGCACGCATCACCGAGCTAAACATCACCACTTCTCGCGCCGAGTTATCCGCATATTCCCGCGCCAGAGCAAATAACTGTGGCATTGCCGTATTGGCCAGAGATGCCAGAAGCACACCACAGGTGATAAGCGTCAGATAATGACGATTAAATGCAAACAATAGCGCATTGCCGATAGCCATCAAACAGCAAAATATAATCAGTTTTCGCCGATCGCCCTGACTGTCAGAACGTTTTGCCAACCAGAGGCTTACGCCGATCCCAGCAATAGCATTCACCGTATAAAAGAGTCCGATCCAGAAAGGTTGCGCGCCAACCTCACGACTCAGAAATAAGCTCAATGTAGGAGCCTGTAGCGCCCCGGCCACCCCCATCATAAAAGCGACCAGCATAAATGCCGCGTAAACACCGTTCATACGGCGAGCCATCGTCATTATCCAGATCATACGTTCCCTTTTTAGCGCGGCGAGAATAAAAAATACCAGCAGGTATAATCTGCTGGCGGGTGATTTTACACCAATACTCAGTCACACATGATGCAGGCAAGTCAACTTTCAGAATTGCGGTCATCCCACTGCATCAGTCCTTCAAGCATGGTTAATCGTTGTGGGACGCTTAACCAACGCAACCAGCACAACTTCGCTGTCGCGGTAAAATAGTGCTGATAAAACTGACGCATGGGGCACCTCCTTGCTTCATCGTTAGGAATTATTGACTTAATATAGGGAAAATAAAATTGCTGTCTTTTGCGCAGGAGTTCCCCTTTTATGCCATCTGCTCGTCTGCAACAACAGTTCATCCGCCTGTGGCAATGCTGCGAGGGTAAATCGCAGGACACAACGCTCAACGAACTGGCAGCGTTATTGAGCTGCTCGCGTCGTCATATGCGTACCCTGCTCAACACCATGCAGGATCGCGGCTGGCTGACGTGGGAAGCGGAAGTCGGGCGCGGTAAACGCTCGCGTCTGACATTCCTCTATACCGGGCTGGCGCTTCAGCAACAGCGGGCGGAAGACCTGCTGGAGCAGGATCGTATCGACCAACTAGTACAGTTGGTTGGCGACAAAGCGACTGTGCGGCAAATGCTGGTTTCTCATCTGGGCCGCAGCTTCCGCCAGGGGCGGCACATCCTGCGCGTGCTCTACTATCGTCCGTTGCGTAATCTGCTACCTGGCAGCGCATTGCGCCGTTCCGAAACCCATATTGCCCGGCAAATCTTCAGTTCGCTAACGCGCATAAATGAGGAAAATGGGGAACTGGAAGCAGACATCGCCCACCACTGGCAGCAAATATCACCGCTTCACTGGCGTTTCTTTTTGCGTCCAGGAGTCCATTTTCATCATGGTCGTGAACTGGAAATGGACGACGTGATCGCCTCTTTAAAACGAATCAATACGCTGCCGCTCTATTCGCATATTGCTGACATTGTGTCGCCGACGCCCTGGACGCTGGATATCCATCTCACGCAACCGGACCGCTGGTTACCGTTATTGCTGGGGCAAGTTCCGGCGATGATCCTGCCGCGCGAATGGGAAACCCTCAGTAACTTTGCCAGCCATCCCATCGGCACCGGTCCGTATGCGGTGATCCGCAACAGCACCAATCAACTGAAAATTCAGGCATTCGATGACTTCTTCGGTTACCGGGCATTAATCGACGAAGTTAACGTCTGGGTTCTGCCGGAAATTGCCGACGAGCCAGCCGGAGGTCTGATGCTAAAAGGTCCACAGGGCGAGGAAAAAGAGATTGAAAGCCGCCTGGAGGAAGGTTGCTACTATTTACTATTCGACAGCCGCACCCATCGCGGGGCGAATCAGCAAGTCAGGGACTGGGTAAGCTATGTGCTTTCTCCAACTAATCTGGTCTATTTCGCTGAGGAACAGTACCAGCAACTGTGGTTCCCGGCTTATGGACTGCTCCCCCGTTGGCACCATGCCCGCACCATAAAGAGCGAAAAACCGGCTGGTCTGGAAAGCCTCACCCTAACCTTTTATCAGGATCACAGTGAGCATCGGGTGATTGCCGGGATCATGCAGCAGATTCTGGCAAGTCACCAGGTCACGCTGGAAATCAAAGAGATCGACTACGATCAGTGGCATACAGGAGAGATCGAAAGTGATATCTGGCTAAACAGCGCCAACTTTACCCTGCCGCTGGACTTCTCTGTTTTCGCACATTTATGCGAAGTGCCACTGCTACAACATTGCATTCCCATTGACTGGCAAGCCGACGCTGCTCGCTGGCGCAATGGCGAGATGAATCTGGCGAACTGGTGCCAGCAACTGGTCGCCAGCAAAGCGATGGTGCCATTATTGCACCACTGGCTGATCATTCAGGGGCAACGCAGTATGCGCGGCCTGCGCATGAACACCCTCGGCTGGTTCGATTTTAAATCAGCGTGGTTTGCGCCACCGGATCCATGATTGCTGGTTGATAACAAAATCACTACACTAACGCCGTTCTCAACGGGGTGCCACGCAAACGCGTGCGCTGAGAAAATACCCGTCGAACCTGATCCGGATAACGCCGGCGAAGGGATTTGAGGCTCCTTCTCAAGTCCTTTGCCACTCTTTTTTGAGGTGCAAAGTGTTAAAAAAATGTCTGCCCCTGCTGTTGCTGTGCACAGCGCCCGTTTTCGCTAAACCCGTTCTGACTGTTTATACCTACGATTCCTTCGCCGCCGACTGGGGGCCTGGTCCGGTGGTTAAAAAAGCCTTTGAAGCCGACTGTAATTGCGAACTGAAACTGGTGGCGCTGGAAGATGGCGTTTCGCTTCTCAACCGTCTACGGATGGAAGGCAAAAACAGCAAAGCCGATGTAGTTCTGGGGCTGGATAACAACCTGTTAGACGCCGCCAGTAAAACCGGACTGTTTGCCAAAAGCGGCGTGGCAGCGGATGCCATTAACGTTCCCGGCGGCTGGAATAATGACACTTTCGTACCGTTTGATTACGGCTACTTCGCCTTCGTCTACGACAAGAACAAACTGAAAAACCCGCCCCAAAGCCTGAAAGAGCTGGTTGAGAGCGATCAAAACTGGCGAGTGATTTATCAGGATCCGCGCACCAGTACGCCGGGGCTGGGTCTGCTGTTGTGGATGCAAAAAGTCTATGGCGATGACACCCCGCAGGCCTGGCAGAAACTGGCGAAGAAAACTGTCACCGTCACCAAAGGCTGGAGCGAAGCCTACGGCCTGTTTTTAAAAGGTGAAAGCGATCTGGTACTGAGTTACACCACCTCTCCGGCTTATCACATTCTCGAAGAGAAAAAAGATAACTACGCCGCCGCGAACTTTAGCGAAGGTCACTATCTGCAGGTGGAAGTCGCCGCCCGCACCGCTGCCAGCAAGCAGCCGGAGCTGGCGCAAAAATTTCTCCAGTTTATGGTTTCTCCGGCTTTCCAGAATGCGATCCCAACCGGCAACTGGATGTATCCGGTGGCAAATGTCACGCTGCCTGCCGGGTTTGAACAATTGACCAAACCAGCAACCACGCTGGAGTTCACGCCAGCCGAAGTGGCGGCACAACGTCAGGCATGGATTAGCGAATGGCAACGCGCCGTCAGCCGTTAATTCCCGGCTGGTTAATTCCAGGTGTAAGCGCCGCCACGCTGGTGGTAGCGGTTGCGCTCGCGGCGTTTCTCGCCCTGTGGTGGAACGCGCCGCAGGGTAACTGGGTGGCAATCTGGCAGGACAGCTACCTGTGGCATGTGGTGCGCTTCTCCTTCTGGCAGGCGTTTCTCTCGGCGCTGCTCTCTGTCGTACCCGCGATATTCCTCGCCCGCGCACTCTATCGCAGGCGCTTTCCGGGTCGGCTGGCGCTGTTGCGTCTGTGCGCAATGACCTTGATCCTCCCGGTGCTGGTTGCTGTTTTCGGCATTCTTAGCGTCTATGGTCGTCAGGGCTGGCTGGCATCGCTCTGCCAATCGCTCGGTCTGGAGTGGACCTTTTCGCCCTACGGCCTGCAAGGTATTTTGCTGGCGCACGTATTTTTTAATCTACCGATGGCGAGCCGCTTATTACTCCAGGCACTGGAAAACATTCCCGGCGAGCAACGTCAGCTTGCCGCCCAGCTTGGGATGCGCGGCTGGCATTTTTTCCGCTTCATCGAATGGCCGTGGCTACGGCGACAAATCCCGCCGGTTGCCGCGCTTATCTTTATGCTCTGTTTCGCCAGCTTCGCCACCGTGCTGTCGCTGGGCGGCGGTCCGCAGGCAACCACTATCGAGCTGGCAATCTATCAGGCGCTGAGTTACGACTACGATCCTGCCCGCGCGGCGATGCTGGCGCTGATCCAGATGGTGTGTTGCCTCGGGTTGGTGCTGCTGAGTCAGCGATTGAGTAAGGCCATTGCGCCAGGCACCACGCTGCTGCAAGGCTGGCGCGACCCGGACGATCGTCTGCATAGCCGCATTTGCGACACGGTGTTAATTGTGCTGGCGCTGCTGCTGTTGCTGCCACCGTTGCTGGCGGTGATCGTCGATGGGCTAAATCGCCAGTTGCCGGAAGTGCTGGCACAACCGGTGCTGTGGCAGGCGCTGTGGACCTCGTTGCGTATTGCGCTGGCGGCAGGTGTATTGTGCGTAGTGCTGACCATGATGCTGCTATGGAGCAGTCGCGAACTTCGGGCGCGGCAGAAAATGCTGGCGGGTCAGGCGCTGGAGATGAGCGGCATGTTGATTCTCGCCATGCCGGGGATTGTGCTGGCTACCGGCTTCTTTTTACTGCTCAACAACACCATTGGCCTGCCGCAATCTGCTGACGGCATTGTGATTTTCACCAATGCGTTAATGGCGATCCCTTATGCGCTGAAAGTACTGGAAAACCCGATGCGCGATATCACCGCCCGCTACAGTATGTTGTGTCAGTCGCTGGGCATTGAAGGCTGGTCGCGCTTAAAAGTGGTCGAGCTGCGCGCCCTGAAACGTCCACTGGCGCAGGCGCTGGCTTTTGCCTGCGTGCTGTCGATTGGTGATTTTGGCGTAGTGGCGTTGTTCGGTAACGATGATTTCCGTACCCTGCCGTTTTATCTCTACCAGCAAATTGGCTCCTATCGCAGCCAGGACGGTGCGGTCACCGCGTTAATTCTGCTACTACTCTGTTTTCTGCTGTTTACCGTGATTGAAAAACTACCGGGGCGAAATGTTAAAACTGACTGATATCACCTGGCTTTATCACCATTTGCCGATGCGTTTTAGCTTAACGGTAGAACGCGGCGAGCAGGTGGCAATCCTCGGGCCAAGCGGCGCGGGTAAAAGTACCCTGCTGAATTTGATCGCCGGTTTTCTGACGCCAGCCAGCGGTTCGCTGACTATCGACGGCGTTGATCACACCACGACGCCGCCGTCACGCCGTCCGGTGTCGATGCTGTTTCAGGAAAACAACCTGTTCAGTCACCTGACGGTCGCGCAGAACATCGGGCTGGGGCTAAATCCGGGATTGAAACTGAACGCGGCACAGCAGGAGAAAATGCACGCTATCGCCCGCCAGATGGGGATTGATAATTTAATGGCGCGGTTACCTGGCGAGCTTTCCGGCGGTCAGCGACAGCGAGTGGCGTTAGCACGTTGTCTGGTACGCGAACAGCCGATTTTATTGCTCGATGAACCGTTCTCTGCGCTCGATCCGGCACTACGCCAGGAGATGTTGACGCTGGTGAGCACGAGCTGCCAGCAGCAAAAAATGACGTTATTGATGGTGTCACACAGTGTGGAAGATGCCGCGCGGATCGCCACGCGCTCGGTGGTGGTCGCCGACGGGCGCATCGCCTGGCAGGGTAAGACCAATGAGTTGTTGAGCGGTAAGGCGAGTGCTTCAGCACTATTGGGGATTACGGGTTAGTATGCACTGTCAGATGCGGCGTGAACGCCTTATCCGACCTACGGACAGTGCGTTTTGTAGGCCTGATAAGACGCGGTCAGCGTCGCATCAGGCAACCCGCACAAGACAATCCCCTAAACCCCAACCACTTTACGCAAAATATCGATATACACCGGCATCAACGGGTGGCGAATTAACACCACCAGCGCCACCACGCCGATGGCAGAAATCAACGGCGTCAGCCACAACAAACGGCCGCGCGACAAATAATGACTTAAACGATCGGTTGCTTTACCGCTGCGCCATAACCGCCAGCACAGCCAGCCACCAACCCACAAAAATACCGCCGTCGCCAGCAGCAACCATTTAAACTCGCCGCTCTGCATTCCGGCTGGAATATCGATCGCCGCGCCCGCCAGAATCCCAGGCAGGAAGTAAAACGGTGGCCACAGCAGGCAGCCGATAATATTCGGCGTAATGAATTTTGCCACCGGCAGATCCAGCATTCCCGCCACCATTGGCACCAGCGGACGCGTCGGGCCAACAAAGCGACCGACCAGAATGGTGAACATGCTGTGTTGATGCAACGCATGTTCAGTTTTATCGAGTAATGCTTTGTTTTTCTTCAGAAATGACCAGCGATGCAACGGCTTTTTAAAACGCCAGCCCAGCCAGAAGGAGATCCAGTCGCCCAGCAGACAACCGACAATCCCTGCCAGCCAGGCGTGCCAGAAACTTAACTCGCCGCTGCCAATCAGCGCTCCCAGCCCCGCCATCAGCACCGTACCGGGTAGAATCAAACCGACCAGCGCCAGCGACTCCAGAAAGGCCACCAACACCACCGCCATCAATGAATACACGGTAGATTGGGTAATAAAGTGTTCCAGCAATGCTTGCATAATGTGCCTGTCAAATGGACGAAGCAGGGATTCTGCAAACCCTATGCTACTCCGTCAAGCCGTCAATTGTCTGATTCGTTACCAATTATGACAACTTGACGGCTACATCATTCACTTTTTCTTCACAACCGGCACGGAACTCGCTCGGGCTGGCCCCGGTGCATTTTTTAAATACCCGCGAGAAATAGAGTTGATCGTCAAAACCAACATTGCGACCGACGGTGGCGATAGGCATCCGGGTGGTGCTCAAAAGCAGCTTCGCCTGGCTGATACGTTGGTCCTCGCGCCAGCTTAAGACGCTAATCCCTAACTGCTGGCGGAAAAGATGTGACAGACGCGACGGCGACAAGCAAACATGCTGTGCGACGCTGGCGATATCAAAATTGCTGTCTGCCAGGTGATCGCTGATGTACTGACAAGCCTCGCGTACCCGATTATCCATCGGTGGATGGAGCGACTCGTTAATCGCTTCCATGCGCCGCAGTAACAATTGCTCAAGCAGATTTATCGCCAGCAGCTCCGAATAGCGCCCTTCCCCTTGCCCGGCGTTAATGATTTGCCCAAACAGGTCGCTGAAATGCGGCTGGTGCGCTTCATCCGGGCGAAAGAACCCCGTATTGGCAAATATTGACGGCCAGTTAAGCCATTCATGCCAGTAGGCGCGCGGACGAAAGTAAACCCACTGGTGATACCATTCGCGAGCCTCCGGATGACGACCGTAGTGATGAATCTCTCCTGGCGGGAACAGCAAAATATCACCCGGTCGGCAAACAAATTCTCGTCCCTGATTTTTCACCACCCCCTGACCGCGAATGGTGAGATTGAGAATATAACCTTTCATTCCCAGCGGTCGGTCGATAAAAAAATCGAGATAACCGTTGGCCTCAATCGGCGTTAAACCCGCCACCAGATGGGCATTAAACGAGTATCCCGGCAGCAGGGGATCATTTTGCGCTTCAGCCATACTTTTCATACTCCCGCCATTCAGAGAAGAAACCAATTGTCCATATTGCATCAGACATTGCCGTCACTGCGTCTTTTACTGGCTCTTCTCGCTAACCAAACCGGTAACCCCGCTTATTAAAAGCATTCTGTAACAAAGCGGGACCAAAGCCATGACAAAAACGCGTAACAAAAGTGTCTATAATCACGGCAGAAAAGTCCACATTGATTATTTGCACGGCGTCACACTTTGCTATGCAATAGCATTTTTATCCATAAGATTAGCGGATCCTACCTGACGCTTTTTATCGCAACTCTCTACTGTTTCTCCATACCCGTTTTTTTGGATGGAGTGAAACGATGGCGATTGCAATTGGCCTCGATTTTGGCAGTGATTCTGTGCGAGCTTTGGCGGTGGACTGCGCCAGCGGTGAAGAGATCGCCACCAGCGTAGAGTGGTATCCCCGTTGGCAAAAAGGGCAATTTTGTGATGCCCCGAATAACCAGTTCCGTCATCATCCGCGTGACTACATTGAGTCAATGGAAGCGGCACTGAAAACCGTGCTTGCAGAGCTTAGCGTCGAACAGCGCGCAGCTGTGGTCGGGATTGGCGTTGACAGTACCGGCTCGACGCCCGCACCGATTGATGCCGACGGTAACGTGCTGGCGCTGCGCCCGGAGTTTGCCGAAAACCCGAACGCGATGTTCGTATTGTGGAAAGACCACACTGCGGTTGAAGAAGCGGAAGAGATTACCCGTTTGTGCCACGCGCCGGGCAATGTTGACTACTCCCGCTATATTGGCGGTATTTATTCCAGCGAATGGTTCTGGGCAAAAATCCTGCATGTGACTCGCCAGGACAGCGCCGTGGCGCAATCTGCCGCATCGTGGATTGAGCTGTGCGACTGGGTGCCAGCTCTGCTTTCCGGTACCACCCGCCCGCAGGATATTCGTCGCGGACGTTGCAGCGCCGGGCATAAATCTCTGTGGCACGAAAGCTGGGGCGGCTTGCCGCCAGCCAGTTTCTTTGATGAGCTGGACCCGATCCTCAATCGCCATTTGCCTTCCCCGCTGTTCACTGACACCTGGACTGCCGATATTCCGGTGGGCACCTTATGCCCGGAATGGGCGCAGCGTCTCGGCCTGCCTGAAAGCGTGGTGATTTCCGGCGGCGCGTTTGACTGCCATATGGGCGCAGTTGGCGCAGGCGCACAGCCTAACGCACTGGTAAAAGTTATCGGTACTTCCACCTGCGACATTCTGATTGCCGACAAACAGAGCGTTGGCGAGCGGGCAGTTAAAGGTATTTGCGGTCAGGTTGATGGCAGCGTGGTGCCTGGATTTATCGGTCTGGAAGCAGGCCAATCGGCGTTTGGTGATATCTACGCCTGGTTCGGTCGCGTACTCAGCTGGCCGCTGGAACAGCTTGCCGCCCAGCATCCGGAACTGAAAGCGCAAATCAACGCCAGCCAGAAACAACTGCTTCCGGCGCTGACCGAAGCATGGGCCAAAAATCCGTCTCTGGATCACCTGCCGGTGGTGCTCGACTGGTTTAACGGTCGTCGCTCGCCAAACGCTAACCAACGCCTGAAAGGGGTGATTACCGATCTTAACCTCGCTACCGACGCTCCGCTGCTGTTCGGCGGTTTGATTGCTGCCACCGCCTTTGGCGCACGCGCAATCATGGAGTGCTTTACCGATCAGGGGATCGCCGTCAATAACGTGATGGCGCTGGGCGGCATCGCGCGGAAAAACCAGGTCATTATGCAGGCCTGCTGCGACGTGCTGAATCGCCCGCTGCAAATTGTTGCCTCTGACCAGTGCTGTGCGCTCGGTGCGGCGATTTTTGCTGCCGTCGCCGCGAAAGTGCACGCAGACATCCCATCAGCCCAGCAAAAAATGGCCAGTGCGGTAGAGAAAACCCTGCAACCGCGCAGCGAACAGGCACAACGCTTTGAACAGCTTTATCGCCGCTATCAGCAATGGGCGATGAGCGCCGAACAACACTATCTTCCAACTTCCGCCCCGGCACAGGCTGCCCAGGCCGTTGCGACTCTATAAGGACACGATAATGACGATTTTTGATAATTATGAAGTGTGGTTTGTCATTGGCAGCCAGCATCTGTATGGCCCGGAAACCCTGCGTCAGGTCACCCAACATGCCGAGCACGTTGTTAATGCGCTGAATACGGAAGCGAAACTGCCCTGCAAACTGGTGTTGAAACCGCTGGGCACCACGCCGGATGAAATCACCGCTATTTGCCGCGACGCGAATTACGACGATCGTTGCGCTGGTCTGGTGGTGTGGCTGCACACCTTCTCCCCGGCCAAAATGTGGATCAACGGCCTGACCATGCTCAACAAACCGTTGCTGCAATTCCACACCCAGTTCAACGCGGCGCTGCCGTGGGACAGTATCGATATGGACTTTATGAACCTGAACCAGACTGCACATGGCGGTCGTGAGTTCGGCTTCATTGGCGCGCGTATGCGTCAGCAACATGCCGTCGTTACCGGTCACTGGCAGGATAAACAAGCCCATGAGCGTATCGGCTCCTGGATGCGTCAGGCGGTTTCTAAACAGGATACCCGTCATCTGAAAGTCTGCCGTTTTGGCGATAACATGCGTGAAGTGGCGGTCACCGATGGTGATAAAGTTGCCGCACAGATCAAGTTCGGTTTCTCCGTCAATACCTGGGCGGTTGGCGATCTGGTGCAGGTGGTGAACTCCATCAGCGACGGCGATGTTAACGCGCTGGTCGATGAGTACGAAAGCTGCTACACCATGACGCCTGCAACACAAATCCACGGCGAAAAACGACAGAACGTGCTGGAAGCGGCGCGTATTGAGCTGGGGATGAAGCGTTTCCTGGAACAAGGTGGCTTCCACGCGTTCACCACCACCTTTGAAGATTTGCACGGTCTGAAACAGCTTCCAGGTCTGGCCGTACAGCGTCTGATGCAGCAGGGTTACGGCTTTGCGGGCGAAGGCGACTGGAAAACCGCCGCCCTGCTTCGCATCATGAAGGTGATGTCAACCGGTCTGCAGGGCGGCACCTCCTTTATGGAGGACTACACCTATCACTTCGAGAAAGGTAATGACCTGGTGCTCGGCTCCCATATGCTGGAAGTCTGCCCGTCGATTGCCGTAGAAGAGAAACCGATCCTCGACGTTCAGCATCTCGGTATTGGTGGTAAGGACGATCCTGCCCGACTGATCTTCAATACCCAAACCGGTCCAGCGATTGTCGCCAGCCTGATTGATCTCGGCGATCGTTACCGTCTGCTGGTTAACTGTATCGACACGGTGAAAACACCGCACTCCCTGCCGAAACTGCCGGTGGCGAATGCGCTGTGGAAAGCGCAACCGGATCTGCCAACTGCTTCCGAAGCGTGGATCCTCGCTGGTGGCGCGCACCATACCGTCTTCAGCCATGCGCTGAACCTCAACGATATGCGCCAGTTCGCCGAGATGCACGACATTGAAATCACGGTGATTGATAACGACACCCGCCTGCCAGCGTTTAAAGACGCACTGCGCTGGAACGAAGTGTATTACGGATTTCGTCGCTAAGTAGCCGCATCAGGTATGTAACGCCTGATGCGATGCTGGCGCGTCTTATCAGGCCTACACGTTGCGATTTTGTAGGCCGGATAAGCAAACCGCATCCGGCATTCAACGCCTGATGCGACGCTGGCGCGTCTTATCAGGCCTACGCGTTCCGATTTTGTAGGCCGGATAAGCAAAGCGCATCCGGCATTCAACGCCTGATGCGACGCTGGCGCGTCTTATCAGGCCTACACGCTGCGATTTTGTAGGCCGGATAAGCAAAGCGCATCCGGCACGAAGGAGTCAACATGTTAGAAGATCTCAAACGCCAGGTATTAGAAGCCAACCTGGCGCTGCCAAAACACAACCTGGTCACGCTCACATGGGGCAACGTCAGCGCCGTTGATCGCGAGCGCGGCGTCTTTGTGATCAAACCTTCCGGCGTCGATTACAGCGTCATGACCGCTGACGATATGGTCGTGGTTAGCATCGAAACCGGTGAAGTGGTTGAAGGTACGAAAAAGCCCTCCTCCGACACGCCAACTCACCGGCTGCTCTATCAGGCATTCCCCTCCATTGGCGGCATTGTGCATACGCACTCGCGCCACGCCACCATCTGGGCGCAGGCGGGTCAGTCGATTCCAGCAACCGGCACCACCCACGCCGACTATTTCTACGGCACCATTCCCTGCACCCGCAAAATGACCGACGCAGAAATCAACGGCGAATATGAGTGGGAAACCGGTAACGTCATCGTAGAAACCTTTGAAAAACAGGGTATCGATGCAGCGCAAATGCCCGGCGTTCTGGTCCATTCCCACGGCCCGTTTGCATGGGGCAAAAATGCCGAAGATGCGGTGCATAACGCCATCGTGCTGGAAGAGGTCGCTTATATGGGGATATTCTGCCGTCAGTTAGCGCCGCAGTTACCGGATATGCAGCAAACGCTGCTGGATAAACACTATCTGCGTAAGCATGGCGCGAAGGCATATTACGGGCAGTAATGACTGTATAAAACCACAGCCAATCAAACGAAACCAGGCTATACTCAAGCCTGGTTTTTTGATGGATTTTCAGCGTGGCGCAGGCAGGTTTTATCTTAACCCGACACTGGCGGGACACCCCGCAAGGGACAGAAGTCTCCTTCTGGCTGGCGACGGACAACGGGCCGTTGCAGGTTACGCTTGCACCGCAAGAGTCCGTGGCGTTTATTCCCGCCGATCAGGTTCCCCGCGCTCAGCATATTTTGCAGGGTGAACAAGGCTTTCGCCTGACACCGCTGGCGTTAAAGGATTTTCACCGCCAGCCGGTGTATGGCCTTTACTGTCGCGCCCATCGCCAATTGATGAATTACGAAAAGCGCCTGCGTGAAGGTGGCGTTACCGTCTACGAGGCCGATGTGCGTCCGCCAGAACGCTATCTGATGGAGCGGTTTATCACCTCACCGGTGTGGGTCGAGGGTGATATGCACAATGGCACTATCGTTAATGCCCGTCTGAAACCGCATCCCGACTATCGTCCGCCGCTCAAGTGGGTTTCTATAGATATTGAAACCACCCGCCACGGTGAGCTGTACTGCATCGGCCTGGAAGGCTGCGGGCAGCGCATCGTTTATATGCTGGGGCCGGAGAATGGCGACGCCTCCTCGCTTGATTTCGAACTGGAATACGTCGCCAGCCGCCCGCAGTTGCTGGAAAAACTCAACGCCTGGTTTGCCAACTACGATCCTGATGTGATCATCGGTTGGAACGTGGTGCAGTTCGATCTGCGAATGCTGCAAAAACATGCCGAGCGTTACCGTCTTCCGCTGCGTCTTGGGCGCGATAATAGCGAGCTGGAGTGGCGCGAGCACGGCTTTAAAAACGGCGTCTTTTTTGCCCAGGCTAAAGGTCGGCTAATTATCGACGGTATCGAGGCGCTGAAATCCGCGTTCTGGAATTTCTCTTCATTCTCGCTGGAAACTGTCGCTCAGGAGCTATTAGGCGAAGGAAAATCTATCGATAACCCGTGGGATCGAATGGACGAAATTGACCGCCGTTTCGCCGAAGATAAACCTGCGCTGGCAACTTATAACCTGAAAGATTGCGAGCTGGTGACGCAGATCTTCCACAAAACTGAAATCATGCCATTTTTACTCGAACGGGCAACGGTGAACGGCCTGCCGGTGGACCGACACGGCGGTTCGGTGGCGGCATTTGGTCATCTCTATTTTCCGCGAATGCATCGCGCTGGTTATGTCGCGCCTAATCTCGGCGAAGTGCCGCCGCACGCCAGCCCTGGCGGCTACGTGATGGATTCACGGCCAGGGCTTTATGATTCAGTGCTGGTGCTGGACTATAAAAGCCTGTACCCGTCGATCATCCGCACCTTTCTGATTGATCCCGTCGGGCTGGTGGAAGGCATGGCGCAGCCTGATCCAGAGCACAGTACCGAAGGTTTTCTCGATGCCTGGTTCTCGCGAGAAAAACATTGCCTGCCGGAGATTGTGACTAACATCTGGCACGGGCGCGATGAAGCCAAACGCCAGGGTAACAAACCGCTGTCGCAGGCGCTGAAAATCATCATGAATGCCTTTTATGGCGTGCTCGGCACCACCGCCTGCCGCTTCTTCGATCCGCGGCTGGCATCGTCGATCACCATGCGTGGTCATCAGATCATGCGGCAAACCAAAGCGTTGATTGAAGCACAGGGCTACGACGTTATCTACGGCGATACCGACTCAACGTTTGTCTGGCTGAAAGGCGCACATTCGGAAGAAGAAGCGGCGAAAATCGGTCGTGCACTGGTGCAGCACGTTAACGCCTGGTGGGCGGAAACGCTGCAAAAACAACGGCTGACCAGCGCATTAGAACTGGAGTATGAAACCCATTTCTGCCGTTTTCTGATGCCAACCATTCGCGGAGCCGATACCGGCAGTAAAAAGCGTTATGCCGGACTGATTCAGGAGGGCGACAAGCAGCGGATGGTGTTTAAAGGGCTGGAAACCGTGCGCACCGACTGGACGCCGCTGGCCCAGCAGTTTCAGCAGGAGCTATACCTGCGCATCTTCCGCAACGAGCCATATCAGGAATATGTACGCGAAACCATCGACAAACTGATGGCGGGTGAACTGGATGCGCGACTGGTTTACCGTAAACGCCTTCGCCGTCCGCTGAGCGAGTATCAGCGTAATGTGCCGCCTCATGTACGCGCCGCTCGCCTTGCCGATGAAGAAAACCAAAAGCGTGGTCGCCCCTTGCAATATCAGAATCGCGGCACCATTAAGTACGTATGGACCACCAACGGCCCGGAGCCGCTGGACTACCAACGTTCACCACTGGATTACGAACACTATCTGACCCGCCAGCTACAACCCGTGGCGGAGGGAATACTCCCTTTTATTGAGGATAATTTTGCTACACTTATGACCGGGCAACTTGGGCTATTTTGAGCAAAAAAAAGAGTTCGCCAGATACCATTTTGATGCGTGACGAATGCTTTGCCATCCAGTACCATAGCGCCCTTTCCATTCCTGGACCTGAATAACACCACTACCTCATAAGCACGGTAGCGGGTGGTTATTGCCTGCAATTAAAGATATAGAGCTGAACACATATGCCTTTTACACTTGGTCAACGCTGGATCAGCGATACAGAAAGCGAATTGGGACTTGGAACCGTTGTCGCGGTGGATGCGCGAACTGTCACTTTACTTTTCCCATCTACTGGTGAAAACCGTCTGTACGCACGCAGTGATTCCCCCGTGACCCGCGTGATGTTCAACCCTGGTGATACCATTACCAGCCATGACGGCTGGCAGATGCAAGTCGAAGAAGTAAAAGAAGAAAATGGCTTGCTGACCTATATCGGTACTCGCCTGGATACTGAAGAGTCCGGCGTAGCCCTGCGTGAAGTTTTCCTTGATAGCAAACTGGTGTTCAGCAAACCGCAGGACCGTCTGTTTGCCGGGCAGATTGACCGTATGGACCGCTTTGCGCTGCGTTATCGCGCGCGTAAATATTCCAGCGAACAGTTCCGTATGCCGTACAGCGGCCTGCGCGGTCAGCGTACCAGCCTGATCCCGCATCAGCTCAACATCGCTCATGATGTTGGTCGCCGCCACGCGCCGCGCGTCCTGCTGGCTGACGAAGTGGGTTTAGGGAAAACCATTGAAGCCGGGATGATCCTGCATCAGCAACTGCTCTCTGGCGCTGCTGAACGTGTGCTAATTATCGTCCCGGAAACCTTACAGCATCAGTGGCTGGTAGAAATGCTGCGCCGTTTCAACCTGCGCTTTGCGCTATTTGATGATGAGCGTTATGCCGAAGCTCAGCACGATGCTTACAACCCGTTTGACACCGAACAGCTGGTGATTTGCTCGCTGGATTTTGCCCGTCGTAGCAAACAGCGCCTGGAACATCTCTGTGAAGCCGAATGGGACCTGCTGGTGGTCGATGAAGCGCATCACCTGGTGTGGAGCGAAGATGCGCCAAGCCGTGAATATCAGGCCATTGAACAACTGGCAGAGCACGTGCCGGGCGTTCTGCTGCTGACCGCGACCCCGGAACAGCTGGGGATGGAAAGCCACTTCGCCCGTCTGCGTCTGCTGGACCCGAACCGTTTCCACGATTTTGCGCAGTTCGTTGAAGAGCAGAAAAATTATCGTCCGGTTGCGGACGCCGTTGCCATGCTGCTGGCAGGTAACAAACTGAGCAATGACGAACTGAACATGCTCGGCGAGATGATCGGCGAGCAGGATATCGAGCCGCTGTTGCAGGCAGCAAACAGCGACAGCGAAGATGCCCAGAGCGCCCGTCAGGAGCTGGTTTCGATGCTGATGGATCGCCACGGCACCAGCCGCGTGCTGTTCCGTAACACGCGTAACGGTGTGAAAGGATTCCCGAAACGCGAGCTGCACACCATTAAGCTGCCGCTACCGACGCAGTATCAGACGGCTATTAAAGTCTCCGGCATTATGGGCGCACGTAAAAGTGCGGAAGATCGTGCTCGCGATATGCTCTACCCGGAGCGTATTTATCAGGAATTTGAAGGTGATAACGCCACCTGGTGGAACTTCGATCCGCGCGTTGAGTGGCTGATGGGCTACCTGACCAGCCATCGCTCTCAGAAAGTGCTGGTGATCTGCGCCAAAGCTGCCACTGCGCTGCAACTGGAGCAGGTACTGCGCGAACGTGAAGGTATTCGCGCTGCGGTGTTCCACGAAGGTATGTCGATTATCGAACGTGACCGCGCTGCCGCCTGGTTTGCCGAAGAAGACACCGGCGCACAGGTACTGCTGTGCTCAGAAATCGGTTCTGAAGGACGTAACTTCCAGTTCGCCAGCCACATGGTGATGTTTGACCTGCCATTCAACCCGGATCTACTGGAGCAGCGTATTGGTCGTCTGGATCGTATCGGCCAGGCGCACGATATTCAGATCCATGTGCCTTATCTGGAGAAAACCGCTCAGTCGGTGCTGGTGCGCTGGTATCACGAAGGTCTGGATGCATTTGAGCACACCTGCCCGACCGGACGCACTATTTACGATAGCGTATACAACGATCTGATTAACTATCTGGCTTCACCGGATCAAACCGAAGGCTTTGACGATCTGATCAAAAACTGCCGCGAGCAACATGAAGCGCTGAAAGCACAGCTGGAACAGGGTCGTGACCGCCTGCTGGAAATCCACTCCAACGGTGGCGAAAAAGCCCAGGCACTGGCAGAAAGCATTGAAGAGCAGGATGACGATACCAACCTGATCGCCTTCGCCATGAACCTGTTCGATATTATCGGTATCAATCAGGACGATCGCGGCGACAACATGATCGTGCTGACGCCGTCCGATCATATGCTGGTGCCGGACTTCCCTGGCCTGTCGGAAGATGGCATCACCATCACCTTTGATCGTGAAGTGGCGCTGGCGCGTGAAGATGCACAGTTTATTACCTGGGAGCATCCGCTGATCCGCAACGGTCTGGATCTGATCCTTTCTGGCGATACCGGTAGCAGCACGATTTCACTGTTAAAAAACAAAGCGTTGCCGGTAGGTACGCTGTTGGTGGAACTGATTTATGTGGTTGAAGCCCAGGCTCCGAAGCAGTTGCAGCTCAACCGCTTCCTGCCACCGACGCCGGTACGTATGCTGCTGGATAAAAACGGCAACAACCTGGCGGCGCAGGTAGAGTTTGAAACCTTTAACCGCCAGCTTAACGCGGTTAACCGTCACACCGGCAGCAAACTGGTTAACGCCGTGCAGCAGGATGTTCACGCTATCCTTCAACTGGGTGAAGCGCAGATCGAGAAATCTGCCCGTGCATTGATTGATGCAGCGCGTAACGAAGCCGACGAAAAACTGTCTGCCGAGCTGTCTCGTCTGGAAGCTCTGCGTGCAGTGAACCCGAACATTCGTGACGACGAACTGACCGCCATTGAGAGCAACCGTCAGCAGGTAATGGAAAGCCTGGATCAGGCAGGTTGGCGTCTGGATGCCCTGCGTTTGATCGTTGTAACGCATCAGTAACGGAGCCGAAAATGGGGATGGAAAACTACAATCCACCGCAGGAACCCTGGTTGGTTATCCTGTATCAGGATGACCATATTATGGTGGTCAACAAGCCGAGCGGTTTGTTGTCAGTGCCGGGTCGTCTGGAAGAGCACAAAGACAGCGTGATGACGCGCATTCAGCGTGATTATCCGCAGGCAGAATCGGTGCATCGTCTGGATATGGCTACCAGCGGCGTGATTGTAGTGGCGCTGACCAAAGCCGCGGAGCGGGAGTTAAAACGCCAGTTCCGCGAGCGCGAGCCGAAAAAGCAGTATGTGGCCCGCGTCTGGGGGCATCCATCCCCCGCAGAAGGTCTGGTGGATCTGCCGCTGATTTGCGACTGGCCAAACCGCCCGAAACAGAAAGTCTGTTACGAAACGGGTAAACCTGCGCAGACGGAATATGAAGTGGTGGAGTATGCGGCGGATAACACGGCAAGAGTGGTGTTAAAACCGATTACCGGGCGTTCGCATCAATTGCGTGTGCATATGCTGGCGCTGGGTCATCCGATTCTCGGCGATCGTTTTTATGCATCACCAGAAGCGAGAGCGATGGCACCGCGTTTGTTGCTACATGCAGAGATGTTGACGATTACCCATCCGGCGTATGGCAATAGTATGACGTTTAAAGCGCCAGCGGATTTTTAATCGTCACGCTGGCGCAGTTCGGTAGGCGGATAAGGCGTTCACGCCGCATCCGGCAATTGTGCGCCGATTGCCTGATGCGACGCGGGCCGCGTCTTATCAGGCCTACAGTTTAAAACTTATTTAAACCCTTTCTGCTGCTTTATCAGCTCATATGCCTGCTGAATTTCCTGCGCTTTCTGCTTCGCCATCTCCATCATCTCAGGCGGCAAACCTTTCGCCACCAGCTTATCGGGATGGTGTTCACTCATCAGCTTACGGTAGGCACGTTTGATGGTGGTCGCATCATCCGTCGGCTTCACGCCCAGCACATTACAGGCATCTTCCAGCGTTGGGCCACGCTGCGCTTGCTGCCAGTTACCACCGCCAGTTTGCTGCTGATAACCGCCGCCAAACTGTGCACCGCCCTGCATCATGCGCAAAAACTGGTCAAACTGAGCGCGGGAGATCCCTAATTCTTCTGCAATGACATACAGCACCGCCCGTTCATTCGGGTGCAGTGAACCATCAGCAAACGCCGCCTGAATCTGGATCTCCAGAAACATACGAATTAAGTCAAAACGACCAAAGCAGACACTGCGAAACTGGCGCATCTTTTCGCGCAGCGGGTAATTGTCTGATTTTCCCACCCGGAACGCATTTTGCGCCGCAGTACGGGAAGCGCCATGAAGATTCATTCGGTCCATCAACTGGCTGGCGATATGAATATCAGCCTCCGTGACGCGACCTTTGGATTTGGTTAAATGCCCCATCACTTCAAAAGTGGTGGCAAAAAACAGCGCCTGACGCTCACGCTGGTTGGCGAACCACGCCATTTTACGGCTACGGGCTTTATCAAACATATGGCCAATTAACAGGCCTAACACTACGCCCCAAAAGCCGCCGCCCATCAGTAAGGCCACGGCCACGCCAATGATTTTTCCCCAATACTGCATATATTCCCCAAATCGACACACGGATATCAGGGCTATCTCCCACAATATAAAGGTGCTTTTACCGTTTTCCGGCTGCGGTCAATTGTGGGACATCGCCTATAATTTGCATTATCATACCTGTCATTCAATGCCGTGCCTAACACCACTGACGCTATTCGGACAGGATTAACACTAGCGTAGAGATGACGAGTACGTTAGTCTCTGACCGTTTGTCACGCGCAACGTTACCGATGATGGAACAATAAAATCAACGTATGAAAAAACGTATCCCCACTCTCCTGGCCACCATGATTGCCACCGCCCTTTATAGTCAACAGGGACTGGCAGCCGACCTCGCCTCACAGTGCATGTTGGGCGTGCCAAGCTATGACCGTCCTCTGGTACAGGGCGATACCAATGACTTACCCGTGACTATCAATGCTGACCACGCGAAAGGGGACTACCCGGATGACGCCGTGTTTACTGGCAGCGTGGATATCATGCAGGGTAACAGCCGTCTGCAGGCCGACGAAGTGCAGCTCCATCAAAAAGAGGCACCAGGACAACCGGAGCCGGTACGTACCGTTGATGCGCTCGGTAATGTCCATTACGACGATAACCAGGTGATCCTCAAAGGGCCGAAAGGCTGGGCGAATCTGAACACCAAAGATACCAACGTCTGGGAAGGTGATTACCAGATGGTGGGTCGCCAGGGTCGCGGTAAAGCGGACCTGATGAAACAACGTGGCGAAAACCGCTATACCATTCTGGATAACGGTAGCTTTACCTCCTGTCTGCCGGGTTCTGACACCTGGAGCGTGGTAGGTAGCGAAATTATTCATGACCGCGAAGAACAAGTTGCGGAGATCTGGAACGCCCGCTTTAAGGTGGGTCCGGTACCGATCTTTTATAGCCCCTATTTGCAGTTGCCGGTGGGTGACAAACGTCGCTCTGGTTTCTTGATCCCGAACGCCAAGTACACCACCACCAACTACTTTGAGTTCTACCTGCCATATTACTGGAACATCGCGCCAAATATGGATGCCACCATCACGCCGCATTATATGCATCGTCGTGGCAACATCATGTGGGAGAACGAATTCCGCTACCTCTCCCAGGCGGGCGCTGGCTTGATGGAACTGGACTATCTGCCTTCAGATAAAGTCTATGAAGATGAACACCCGAACGATGACAGTTCACGTCGTTGGTTATTCTACTGGAACCACTCCGGGGTCATGGATCAGGTGTGGCGTTTCAACGTCGACTACACCAAGGTCAGCGATCCTAGCTACTTCAATGATTTCGATAACAAGTACGGTTCCAGTACTGACGGCTACGCAACGCAAAAATTCAGCGTTGGCTATGCGGTGCAAAACTTCAATGCCACCGTTTCAACCAAGCAGTTCCAGGTTTTCAGCGAACAGAACACCAGTAGCTACTCGGCAGAGCCGCAGTTAGACGTTAATTACTACCAGAATGATGTTGGTCCGTTTGATACGCGTATTTACGGCCAGGCAGTGCACTTTGTTAACACCAGAGACGACATGCCTGAAGCAACCCGTGTTCACCTGGAACCGACCATCAATTTGCCGCTCTCTAATAACTGGGGCAGCATCAATACCGAAGCGAAGTTGCTGGCAACCCATTATCAGCAAACCAATCTTGACTGGTATAACTCCAGAAACACGACCAAGCTGGACGAATCCGTTAACCGCGTAATGCCGCAATTCAAAGTTGACGGCAAAATGGTCTTTGAACGCGATATGGAAATGCTGGCTCCGGGTTATACCCAAACGCTGGAACCGCGCGCGCAGTATTTGTACGTGCCGTATCGCGATCAGAGCGACATCTATAACTACGACTCGTCTCTGCTGCAATCTGACTACTCTGGCCTGTTCCGGGACCGGACTTACGGCGGTCTTGACCGTATTGCCTCCGCTAACCAGGTGACGACCGGTGTCACATCTCGCATATATGATGATGCTGCCGTTGAACGTTTTAATATTTCCGTTGGTCAAATCTACTATTTCACGGAGTCTCGCACTGGCGATGACAACATAACATGGGAGAATGACGACAAAACGGGTTCACTGGTGTGGGCAGGCGATACTTACTGGCGTATCTCCGAGCGTTGGGGATTACGTGGCGGGATTCAGTACGATACACGTCTGGATAACGTAGCGACCAGTAACTCCAGCATTGAATACCGTCGGGATGAAGACCGTCTGGTACAGCTGAATTACCGTTACGCCAGCCCGGAATATATTCAGGCTACGCTGCCTAAGTACTATTCCACTGCTGAGCAATATAAGAATGGTATTTCGCAGGTAGGTGCTGTCGCCAGCTGGCCAATTGCCGATCGTTGGTCCATTGTTGGGGCCTACTACTACGACACCAATGCTAACAAGCAAGCCGACTCTATGTTAGGTGTGCAATACAGCTCCTGCTGCTATGCAATTCGCGTCGGTTACGAGCGGAAGCTGAACGGTTGGGATAACGATAAACAACATGCGGTATATGACAACGCAATCGGCTTTAACATCGAACTTCGCGGCCTGAGCTCCAACTACGGTCTGGGTACGCAAGAGATGCTGCGTTCGAACATTCTGCCGTATCAAAACACTTTGTGATTTGTTGATTTACCACGTAATCCGCAGTGCGGTTAATTGAAATGGAAAAAGTATGAAGAACTGGAAAACGCTGCTTCTCGGTATCGCCATGATCGCGAATACCAGTTTCGCTGCCCCCCAGGTAGTCGATAAAGTCGCAGCCGTCGTCAATAACGGCGTCGTGCTGGAAAGCGACGTTGATGGATTAATGCAGTCGGTAAAACTGAACGCTGCTCAGGCAAGGCAGCAACTTCCTGATGACGCGACGCTGCGCCACCAAATCATGGAACGTTTGATCATGGATCAAATCATCCTGCAGATGGGGCAGAAAATGGGAGTGAAAATCTCCGATGAGCAGCTGGATCAGGCGATTGCTAACATCGCGAAACAGAACAACATGACGCTGGATCAGATGCGCAGCCGTCTGGCTTACGATGGACTGAACTACAACACCTATCGTAACCAGATCCGCAAAGAGATGATTATCTCTGAAGTGCGTAACAACGAGGTGCGTCGTCGCATCACCATCCTGCCGCAGGAAGTCGAATCCCTGGCGCAGCAGGTGGGTAACCAAAACGACGCCAGCACTGAGCTGAACCTGAGCCACATCCTGATCCCGCTGCCGGAAAACCCGACCTCTGATCAGGTGAACGAAGCGGAAAGCCAGGCGCGCGCCATTGTCGATCAGGCGCGTAACGGCGCTGATTTCGGTAAGCTGGCGATTGCTCATTCTGCCGACCAGCAGGCGCTGAACGGCGGCCAGATGGGCTGGGGCCGTATTCAGGAGTTGCCCGGGATCTTCGCCCAGGCATTAAGCACCGCGAAGAAAGGCGACATTGTTGGCCCGATTCGTTCCGGCGTTGGCTTCCATATTCTGAAAGTTAACGACCTGCGCGGCGAAAGCAAAAATATCTCGGTGACCGAAGTTCATGCTCGCCATATTCTGCTGAAACCGTCGCCGATCATGACTGACGAACAGGCCCGTGTGAAACTGGAACAGATTGCTGCTGATATCAAGAGTGGTAAAACGACTTTTGCTGCCGCAGCGAAAGAGTTCTCTCAGGATCCAGGCTCTGCTAACCAGGGCGGCGATCTCGGCTGGGCTACACCAGATATTTTCGATCCGGCCTTCCGTGACGCCCTGACTCGCCTGAACAAAGGTCAAATGAGTGCACCGGTTCACTCTTCATTCGGCTGGCATTTAATCGAACTGCTGGATACCCGTAATGTCGATAAAACCGACGCTGCGCAGAAAGATCGTGCATACCGCATGCTGATGAACCGTAAGTTCTCGGAAGAAGCAGCAAGCTGGATGCAGGAACAACGTGCCAGCGCCTACGTTAAAATCCTGAGCAACTAATGGTTAAAACCCAACGTGTTGTGATCACTCCCGGCGAGCCCGCCGGGATTGGCCCGGACTTAGTTGTCCAGCTTGCACAGCGTGAGTGGCCGGTCGAACTGGTTGTTTGTGCCGATGCCACTCTCCTTACCGACCGGGCAGCGATGCTCGGTTTGCCGCTCACCCTCCGCCCTTATTCCCCCAACTCCCCTGCACAACCGCAAACTACGGGCACATTAACGCTACTTCCTGTCGCGCTACGTGAATCTGTCACTGCGGGGCAGTTAGCGATTGAAAATGGACATTACGTGGTGGAGACGCTGGCGCGAGCGTGTGATGGCTGTCTGAACGGTGAATTTGCTGCGCTGATCACAGGCCCCGTGCATAAAGGCGTCATTAACGACGCAGGCATTCCGTTTACCGGTCATACCGAGTTTTTCGAAGAGCGTTCGCAGGCGAAAAAAGTGGTGATGATGCTGGCGACCGAAGAACTTCGCGTGGCGCTGGCAACGACGCATTTACCGCTGCGCGATATCGCAGATGCTATCACCCCTGCACTTTTGCACGAAGTGATTGCTATTTTGCATCACGATTTGCGTACAAAATTTGGTATTGCCGAACCGCGCATTCTGGTCTGCGGGCTGAATCCGCACGCGGGCGAAGGCGGTCATATGGGTACGGAAGAGATAGACACCATTATTCCGGTGCTCGACGAGCTGCGGGCGCAGGGGATGAAACTCAACGGGCCGCTGCCTGCCGATACCCTGTTTCAGCCGAAATATCTCGATAACGCCGACGCCGTGCTGGCGATGTACCACGATCAGGGTCTTCCCGTGCTAAAATACCAGGGCTTCGGGCGCGGTGTGAACATTACGCTGGGCCTGCCCTTTATTCGCACATCAGTGGACCACGGCACCGCGCTTGAACTGGCGGGACGTGGCGAAGCCGATGTCGGCAGTTTTATTACGGCGCTTAATCTCGCCATCAAAATGATTGTTAACACCCAATGAATAATCGAGTCCACCAGGGCCACTTAGCCCGTAAACGCTTCGGGCAAAACTTTCTCAACGATCAGTTCGTGATCGACAGCATTGTTTCTGCCATTAACCCGCAAAAGGGCCAGGCAATGGTCGAAATCGGCCCCGGTCTGGCGGCATTGACCGAGCCGGTCGGCGAACGTCTGGACCAGCTGACGGTCATCGAACTTGACCGCGATCTGGCGGCACGTCTGCAAACGCATCCATTCTTAGGCCCGAAACTGACGATTTATCAGCAGGATGCGATGACCTTTAACTTTGGCGAACTGGCCGAGAAAATGGGTCAGCCGCTGCGTGTTTTCGGCAACCTGCCTTATAACATCTCCACGCCGTTGATGTTCCATCTGTTTAGCTATACTGATGCCATTGCCGACATGCACTTTATGTTGCAAAAAGAGGTGGTGAATCGTCTGGTTGCAGGACCGAACAGCAAAGCGTATGGTCGATTAAGCGTCATGGCGCAATACTATTGCAACGTGATCCCAGTGCTGGAAGTACCGCCGTCAGCCTTTACACCACCACCCAAAGTGGATTCCGCCGTCGTGCGCCTGGTTCCTCATGCAACGATGCCTCACCCGGTTAAAGATGTTCGTGTGTTGAGCCGCATCACCACCGAAGCCTTTAACCAGCGTCGTAAAACCATCCGTAACAGCCTCGGCAACCTGTTTAGCGTCGAGGTGTTAACGGGAATGGGGATCGACCCGGCGATGCGAGCGGAAAATATCTCTGTCGCGCAATATTGCCAGATGGCGAACTATCTGGCGGAGAACGCGCCTTTGCAGGAGAGTTAACGATGATCAATTCGCCCCGAGTGTGTATTCAGGTTCAAAGCGTCTACATTGAGGCACAATCTTCACCTGATAATGAACGTTACGTTTTTGCTTATACCGTAACCATACGCAATCTGGGGCGAGCGCCAGTGCAGTTGTTGGGGCGTTACTGGCTGATCACCAATGGCAATGGCCGTGAAACCGAAGTCCAGGGCGAAGGAGTGGTTGGCGTCCAGCCACTTATCGCGCCTGGCGAAGAGTACCAGTACACCAGCGGTGCAATCATTGAAACCCCGCTGGGCACCATGCAGGGTCACTACGAAATGATCGATGAAAATGGCGTCCCTTTCAGCATCGACATTCCCGTATTCCGACTCGCCGTTCCCACACTCATTCATTAAAAGAATATGGCGACATACCTTATTGGCGACGTTCATGGTTGTTACGATGAACTGATCGCATTGCTGCATAAAGTAGAATTTACCCCTGGGAAAGATACCCTCTGGCTAACGGGCGATCTGGTCGCGCGCGGCCCGGGTTCGCTGGATGTTCTGCGCTATGTGAAATCCTTAGGCGACAGCGTACGTCTGGTGCTGGGCAATCACGATCTGCATCTGCTGGCGGTATTTGCCGGGATCAGCCGCAATAAACCGAAAGATCGCCTGACACCGCTGCTGGAAGCGCCGGATGCCGACGAGCTGCTTAACTGGCTGCGTCGCCAGCCTTTGCTGCAAATCGACGAAGAGAAAAAGTTGGTGATGGCCCACGCAGGGATCACGCCGCAGTGGGATCTACAGACCGCCAAAGAGTGCGCGCGCGATGTAGAAGCGGTGCTATCGAGTGACTCCTATCCCTTCTTTCTCGACGCTATGTACGGCGATATGCCAAATAACTGGTCACCGGAATTGCGGGGGCTGGGAAGACTGCGTTTTATCACCAACGCTTTTACCCGTATGCGTTTTTGCTTCCCGAACGGTCAACTGGATATGTACAGCAAAGAATCGCCGGAAGAGGCCCCTGCCCCACTGAAACCGTGGTTTGCGATTCCTGGCCCTGTCGCTGAAGAATACAGCATCGCCTTTGGTCACTGGGCATCGCTGGAGGGCAAAGGTACGCCGGAAGGTATATACGCGCTGGATACCGGCTGCTGCTGGGGTGGTACATTAACCTGCCTGCGCTGGGAAGATAAACAGTATTTTGTCCAGCCGTCGAACCGGCATAAGGATTTGGGCGAAGCGGCGGCGTCTTAAACACAGCCTGATATAGGAAGGCCGGATAAGACGCGACCGGCGTCGCATCCGGCGCTAGCCGTAAATTCTATACAAAATTACCGCCGCTCCAGAATCTCAAAGCAATAGCTGTGAGAGTTCTGCGCATCAGCATCGTGGAATTCGCTGAATACCGATTCCCAGTCATCCGGCTCGTAATCCGGGAAATGGGTGTCGCCTTCCACTTCTGCGTCGATATGCGTCAGATACAGTTTTTGCGCTTTTGGCAAGAACTGTTCATAAACGCGACCGCCGCCAATCACCATGATTTCTGGTACGTCACCACACGCCGCGATGGCTTCATCCACCGACTTCACCCACGTTACGCGATCGTCCGTACCCGGTTGACTGCTGAGGATAATATTTTTGCGTCCTGGCAACGGACGACCGATTGATTCCCAGGTATGGCGGCCCATAATCACGGGTTTATTTAAGGTGTTGCGTTTAAACCAGGCGAGATCGGCAGGCAGGTTCCACGGCATGGCGTTTTCCATGCCGATAACGCGATCTACCGCTAACGCCGCAATCAGACTGATCATTGAGATTTCCCGATAAAAAAAATTGTCGCCACTATACGTAAAGCGTAAACCGTCGTCGACTGGTGCGAGGATGATGTTGAGGAAAATTTTATATTCTGCTGGCGAGTCCACGCTCTCTCCCTGGACTCGCCGCATTACAATGAAACAAAAACAAACAGTTAGCTGTAAAGTGTGATTTACGTCACTCTTTATTAGGATGAGGGTTTCGTTTCCGGTTCATCCGCCATGTTGCCGGTATGTTTACCTTCTTCGGTTCCCTGCCAGCCATGTCGTTGAATTAATGACAGATGTTCGCGGTCCTCGGTAATGATCTCACTTAACATCGCGCTGGTGCGTTTATAGACCGCCGCGCGGGCTTTGGTGTCGTTCTCAACCATTGCCATCTCTTCCACCATCTGAATATTAAAGCGGCGGAACACATCGGCACGTTCTCGCGCTTCATACGGCCCCAGACCTAAACTTTCCAGTGCCAGACGCCCGGTTTTCAGCGCACCTTCGAAGGTTTCACGCTCCGGCTTTTCAACGCCTGCCTGACGCAAACGAATGTAGTGGTCGACATCGCGGGCGCGGGCAATAATCTGCAAATGCGGGAAATGTTCTTTCACCATCTCTGTCAGTTGCAGGTTGGTTTGCGGATCGTCGATGGCGTTAATCAGCACTTCCGCTTTCGCCGCTCCGGCAGATTCCAGTAAATCCATCCGCGTGGCATCGCCATAAAACACTTTCATACCAAATTTACGCAAGGTTTCGATATGGTCCGGATCGTGATCGAGTACCACCATTTTCACCCCGCTGGAGAGCAGTAAACGTCCGGTAATCTGCCCAAAACGACCGAATCCGGCGATAATCACGCGCGGCTGTTCTTCGTCGATCTCATCGGCTTCACGCGCTTCCTCAGTAGAAGATTGCTCAAGGCGATTGAGGATCACCAGCAGAATCGGCGTTGCTGCCATCGACAGCGCCACCGCCAGGGTCAGCGATTTCGCCCACTCCGGCTCCAGCACATTCGCCATCTGCGCCGCGCCAAATACCACAAAGGCAAACTCACTGCCCTGCCCTAACAACACCGCAAACCAACGACGCTGTTTATTTGGCACTTGCAACGGTCGGGCAATCAGCCACAGCATGGCGATTTTGATGATGAGGAAACCGAGCAGCAAAATGACAATGCGCAATGGGTTTTCAAGCAGCGTGCCAAAGTCTATCGACATGCCAACACCGATGAAAAACAGCCCCAACAGCAAACCTTTAAATGGTTCGATATCGCTCTCCAGCGCATGACGGTATTCCGAGCTTGCCAGCAGTACGCCCGCCAGAAACGCGCCCATCGCCATCGACAAGCCGACCTCTTCCAGCAGCAAACCAAAGCCAAACACGAGGAATAACGCCACGGCACTAAACACTTCCCGCAAGCCAGAGCGGGCTACAAAACGCAGCGCCGGACGCGTGACATAGCGCCCCAGCAATACCACCAGCACCAGCGCACCCGCCACTTTTAACGCCGAGAGAGCAAATGCGCCCATCGTCGTCGAGGCACTGCTCGTTGCCAGTAGCGGAATCATCGCCACCAGCGGGATCGCCGCGATATCCTGGAACAGCAGCACCGCAAAGGCACTGCGACCCATTTGCGTCACCATCAGATTGCGTTCATTCATCGCCTGCATGGCAATCGCCGTAGAGGAGAGCGCCAGCGTCATGCCGATCAATTCCGCGACCTGCCAGCGCAGCCCAAGTAACATGCAGAACAGCCCCAGCAGGCCGCCGCAAATCACCATCTGCAATGCGCCACAGCCGAACACTGCCGCACGCAGCTTCCACAGCCTTTGTGGATCGAGTTCGAGGCCGATAATAAACAGCATCAGCACCACCCCAATCTCGGCAAAGTGCAGAATAGATTCGGCATCGGTCACCAGTCGCAGCCCCCACGGGCCAATAATGCAGCCGGCGATCAGGTAGCCAAGTACCGATCCCAGACCAAGACGTACCGCAATGGGTACAATCAGCGCTGCCGAACCGAGATAAATCAGCGCCTGAATCAGCGTATGGCTATCCATGATGGGCCTCCTGCCATTCCAGCAGACGTTGCTTATAGTGACGCGCCTGCCCTTCGAGGGTTTCGTCGTCACAAATAAAGGTGCAATGCATGGCAAACGGTGGCAGCCAGTTCAGCCCGCAGTAGATTGCCGTCGCCTGTAGCGGCTGCGACAGCACATCAAAGCCCGGATGCGCACCAATTTCAAAATGGCTTTCCCCGCCGCCGGTCGTCACCGCCCACAGCAAATGTTTGCCATGCAGCGCCTTGCCGCCGTGACCGTAAGCCCAGCCGTGCGACAAAACTTTATCGATCCAAAGTTTAAGAAGCGGAGGAATGCTGTACCACTGCATCGGATGCTGCCAGACGATCAGATCGGCGCGAGACAGCGCCTCCTGCTCGGCGGCAATATCGATATTGAAGTCAGGATAGAGTTGATAAAGAGAGCGAATTTCGACGCCTTCCAGCGTCCTTGCCTGTTCAAGCATCCGTTTATTCGCATGGGAATGATGCGGATACGGATGCGCATAAATTATAAGAATCATAGGTAGCCCGCGTGATTACGCCTTTGTTTTCCCACAAAGTGTAGTCATATATTCACGCGGCTTATAGTCAATAATATTGATTCAGAAAAGAGAGAAATCTGAACAATTTACCCCATTCTCTGCCCGCGGATCGTCATATTGCTGGTCTGCGCCAGTGACATCCCTCGAGTCTCCGGGGCAAACGCTACGGAAATCAACAAGCCAAACAGCGAGATACCCGCCCCCATTAGCATCGTGTTACTGATACCGTAATTATTGATAAAGATCGGTAGTGCCCAGGTCGAAACAATGGTGCCAATACGACTTAAGGACATAATCACGCCCACGGCAGAGGCGCGGATATCTGTCGGGAAGAGTTCATTAGGATAGAGCCACTGCAAATTACCCGGCCCGCCAGAGAAAAAGGCATACACCGCAAAGGCCATCACTACCAGCCAGATCCCCATATCCGGGATTAGCCCCAAAACCGCCAGCGCCAGCGTCATCATGGCAAAGCTGCCAATCAACAATGGACGCCGTCCGGCAGTGTTTAACCACAGCATCGGCGGAATACAGCCGAGCATAAAGAACAGGCTAATCACCACATTCCCTAGTGCCGCGTTTTTGCCAACCCCCAATCCCAACAAACCAACGATTTGCGGGCCAAAGGTGTAAATGGCGAACATTGGGATCACCTGGCAGGTCCAGATGGCGGCAACAAACAGAACAAAAGGAAAATGGCGGCGATTAAACAGATCGCGAAAACGGGTTTGCTGCGGCTGCTCTTCATCGAAAGCCACCGGTTCGCCAAACAGTTTGATCATCATCTCTTCGCACTCTTTTACTCGCCCTTTGCGTAATAACCAGCGGGGAGATTCAGGCAGTTCGAATCGACCAATCAAAATCAACAAACAGGGGATCGCCGCGCTACCCAGCATCCAGCGCCAGCCGCCTTCCACATCATAAAGCCAGTAGCCGACCAGATCGGCACAGGTCGCGCCGACATACCACATCGCGGCAATAAAGCTGATGGAAAACGCCCGCTGACGGGTACTGGAGAACTCGGTGATCATTGAGGTGGCGATGGGATAATCTGCACCGATGACAATGCCGATAAGTACCCGCATCACCAACAGTTCGACGGGGGATGAAACAAACATCGTCGCCACCGATATCACGCCGATGGCGATGATATCAATGAGGAACATTTTGCGCCGTCCGACTTTATCGGAAATATAACCAAACAGCGATGTGCCAACGAACAGCCCGGCGAGCGTTCCCGCGCCCAGCAAGCCAATCCAGTCAGCGTCCAGTTTCAGCGCCGGCGTCAGTTGCTCCAGCGCCACGCCAATCATTACCAGTACATAACCATCCAGAAACGGACCACCGCTTCCCCACAGCAAAATGCGGCGGTGAATAGAGGAGAATTTGAGATCGTCAAAGTTTCTGGACGGTTGCATGGTTATTCCTGTTTTTTGCAATGAGAGTCAGTGCGGCGTTACGTATCAAACCAACATCAGCCGTAACGGAACTCCACACCAAAGGTGCCGCGCGGGTATTCCCACTGTTCCAGCGCCGACCCCAGCCCCAGAATGCGACAGGTGCCGCACTCCAGACATCCGGCGTAATCGAAGCGCACACTGCCGTCATCCTGCTTCTTGTACAGACCTGCGGGGCACGCTTTCACCAGCAGCTCCAGCGCCTGTTTATCAGCATCGGCCTTCACAACAATGTGCGGATGCTCTTCATCGACATTGAATTTATTGACGCCCAGTTTGACGTCCACATTGACGGGAGAAGTCATAAAACGGTCACTCCTTTCATGCCATCCTTGATTAGATTGATGAAGCCCACTTTCTTGCCGTGGCGGAGGATTTTCTTGCGCATCAGTTCCGGCGCGCTGCCATCAATGGTGAACAGGTCACGCGCCACACCCACCGCCAGCTCCGGGTAGCCGCTAAACATGCGTGGGTTATCAAGGAACGCCGGTAGTTTCTGGTACATACGCATATCGCGCAGCGGACCACTCTCAAGATGCTGACGATATTCCGCCAGTTTTTGCTTACTGAAATCGTCGCTTTTCATCGCTGAAAGCACGGTTTTTGCTGCGGCTTCCCCGGCGGCAATCGCCAGATCCATACCGCGAATGGTAAAACCGAGGTTCATACACATTCCGGCGGCATCACCGGCAATCAATACGCCGTCACCAACCAACTCCGGCAGCATGTTGATGCCTGCTTCCGGCACTACGTGAGCGGAATATTCCACCAGCTTGCCGCCCGCGATCAGCGGTGCAACGGCCGGATGCTGTTTGAAATCTTCCAGCATTTGCGGCACCGATTTTTTCGCGTCATGCAGATGATGCAAACCACAAACCAGCCCCAGCGACAGGGTGTTTTCATTGGTATAAAGGAAGCCGCCGCCCATCAGGCCATCGGTGGGTGATCCCGCAAACAGGCAAGCCGCCCCCTGATTACCCTGCAACTGAAAACGGTCTTCAATAACCGACTTCGGTAACTCGATCAGTTCCTTCACGCCAACCGCCACATCCGTCGGTTTGACGCGTTTTGCCATCCCCAATTTTTCGGCAAGGATGGAGTTCACCCCATCAGCAAGGATCACCGTTTTCGCTTCAATCACATCGCCATCGGCTTCTACACCGACGACTTTGCCATCGCGCTGTACGAGGTTATCGACGCGGATCCCGGTAATTAACTGCGCGCCCGCTTCTTCGGCCTGCTCCATCAGCCAGGCATCAAATTTACTGCGCAAAACGGAGTAAGAACGCTGGGATGGCGAGGTTTCGTCACCATTGCAGTAGTCCATAGTCATCGCTGACTTTTCCGTCATAAACGCGAGTTTTTCATGGGTGATCAGGCGTTCTACGGGGGCGGAGTCGGCGAAACCAGGAATAATGTGTTCCAGACTGTGGGCATAGAGACGCCCGCCGGTGACGTTCTTGGCACCTGCGGAATTGCCACGCTCGATAACTAACACTTGCGCACCTTCGCGGGCGAGCACCAGTGCGGCAACCGAACCGGCAAGCCCTGCACCGACGATGATGGCGTCAAAGATATCTTCGGACATAAGAGCTCCCTGTCAGCGGCAGGGCCAAAATGCAGCCCTGCCAGAGTGGATCAACGCGCTAAAGCTGCGGTCAGCGCCGGAAGGATCTTCACGGCGTCGCCAACAATGCCGTAATCCGCGTACTGGAAGATCGGCGCATTTTTATCTTTATTGATGGCGAAAATGGTTTGCGACGCGTTAGCGCCAACCATGTGCTGGATCTGCCCGGAGATCCCCACCGCCAAGTACAGTTCAGGTTTCAGCATCAGGTTGGAGATACCGACATAGCGTTCGTGCTCCATCCATTTTTCGTTTTCCGCCACCGGACGAGAACAGGCCAACTCCGCACCTATCGCCTTGCAAAGCTGTTCTGCCAGCGCAATGTTCTCTTTGCTGCCAATACCGCGACCGACGCTGACCACCAGACGGGCTTTGTCGAGATCGACGCTGTTGCTCTGGCGCGCCTGGGTTGCCGTGCGGGTAATCGCCACAGCCGGAGCCTGCCACTCCACGGTGTGCGTTTCGCCAGTGCGTGACGCGTCTGGCTGAGCCGCATCGAACGTGCCGCTGCTGATGGTCAGTACCGCATACGGCGTGGCAATGCGTTCTTCGCCAATCGCCAGACCACCGTAAACCATGTGTTTCACTGTCGCTTTACCGTCCTGTACGCTGACGGTGCTGGCATCGTTAGACACCGCCGCTTTAAGGCGATAACCCAGTTTTGCCGCCAGTAATTTGCCGCGACGGGTGTTTGGCAGCAGCACCAGGCCGTCTGCGCCGTGCTGGCGAATAGTGTCAGCCATGACACCGGCGTAATCTTCGATCATCCGATCGTCCGGTTTGCCGTTTAATTTCCAGACATGATTAGCGCCGAGCTGGATTGCCTGTGCGCCGTCGGCATCATTGAGGACAAAGGTGTTGATTTGATTAGCTAAAGCCTGCGCACCGTTCATCAGTTCCGGCTGACGAGAAGGGGTATCGCTGAATACCCAGACTTGAGAAAACGTGTTCATAGCATCCCCTGTAATTAAATGACTTTGCGAAGATTTTCAGCAAATGCGGCGATCTGTTCTTCGCCGTCGCCTTCAATCACGATGCGCTGACGTTCGCGCTGTTTCGGCGCGGCAACCTGTTGTTCTGACCAGGCTGCCTCTGCGTTAAAACCAATATCCGCCGCCGACCATACCTGGACGGGCTTTTTCGCCGCGCCGAGAATGGCTTTCATCGAAGGAATTTGTGGGGAATTGATATCAGTGGAAACAGCAACAACCGCAGGCAGCGGAATGCTTAAGGTTTCGGTTTCATCTTCCAGTTCGCGCTCAACGGTGAGGGTATCTGCAGTCAGGGAGATAATTTTGCTGACGCCGTTAACTGCCGGAATATTGAGGATTTCGCCCACCAGCAGACCAACCTGCTGGGCATAAAGGTCGGAAGAACCATCGCCACAGAGGATCAAATCAAAGCCTGCTTTCTGGGCGGCTGCAGCCAGTGCGCTCGCCGTTTGTTGCGGCAGTGCCTGCTCGAACTGGTCATCAATTACCACAATCAGTTCATCCGGGCCGCGCGATAACACATCTTTACGCCCTTTGGCGTTGGTCAGGGCTTTACCGCCCACACTTAAGGCTGTCACCTGCGCCTCTGCTGCCTGTTGCTTTAGCTGGCAAGCCGCTTCAATAGCGTTGAGATCGTATTGGCTTATTTTGGCATCGGCTTTGCTGAAGTCTAATGAACCATCAGCATTATTGACCGCAATATCCTTTTCATCAGGCACGCACTTATAGCAAGTAATAATCTTCATTGCATCTCCAGAAATCATGAAGGAAACGTCGTTCATATCGGTGGTGTTAATTACAGATATCACGCCCTTTAATTTGGAAATAAAACTTTAATCACCAATATTGAAAATGTCACACGCAGATAAATCCAACTTTCAATATTGTTAAGTTCCTCACCAATATTGAAAACACGGCGTAGCAAAAAGAAATTTTCAATATTGTTTTATGGATCACCAATATTGAAAGTCAGATGTTATTTTTTTACTCACAATAGAGCATAACAAACTGATTATTAATCAAAATTAACGAAAAAACGCCCTCTATTCACCCGAAACAAAAATGTGATACCAATCACAGAATACAGCTTATTGAATACCCATTATGAGTTAGCCATTAACGCGTCCACGAGGTTAATAATAATTATATTAAATGTTAACAAAAATAAAACAAACGGGAACGCAAAATAAATATTCGTTTTCACAGTGGAATTAACTCATGAAGAATGAAAAGAGAAAAACGGGAATAGAACCGAAGGTTTTCTTTCCGCCGTTAATAATCGTCGGCATACTTTGTTGGCTTACAGTCAGAGATCTGGATGCAGCGAATGTCGTTATTAATGCTGTATTCAGTTACGTCACCAATGTATGGGGATGGGCATTTGAATGGTATATGGTGGTGATGCTTTTCGGTTGGTTCTGGCTGGTGTTTGGCCCGTATGCCAAAAAGCGTTTAGGTAACGAACCGCCAGAATTTAGCACCGCCAGTTGGATCTTTATGATGTTCGCCTCCTGTACGTCTGCTGCCGTACTGTTCTGGGGATCGATTGAGATCTACTACTACATCTCCACCCCGCCGTTTGGCTTAGAACCGAACTCGACAGGGGCGAAAGAGTTGGGGCTGGCTTACAGCTTGTTCCACTGGGGACCTCTGCCGTGGGCCACTTACAGCTTCCTTTCAGTCGCCTTCGCTTACTTCTTCTTTGTCCGCAAAATGGAAGTGATTCGCCCCAGCTCGACACTGGTGCCGCTGGTAGGTGAAAAACACGCCAAAGGGTTGTTCGGCACTATCGTCGACAACTTCTATCTCGTCGCCTTGATCTTCGCGATGGGTACCAGTCTGGGCCTTGCCACGCCGCTGGTGACCGAGTGTATGCAATGGTTGTTTGGCATTCCGCATACCCTGCAACTGGACGCTATCATCATTACCTGCTGGATTATCCTCAACGCCATTTGCGTCGCTTGCGGTCTGCAAAAAGGGGTACGTATCGCCAGTGACGTGCGTAGTTACCTGAGCTTCCTGATGCTGGGTTGGGTGTTCATTGTCAGCGGTGCCAGCTTCATCATGAACTACTTCACCGATTCGGTGGGGATGTTGCTGATGTATCTGCCGCGCATGTTGTTCTATACCGATCCCATCGCTAAAGGCGGCTTCCCGCAGGGCTGGACCGTGTTCTACTGGGCATGGTGGGTGATTTACGCCATCCAGATGAGTATCTTCCTCGCCCGCATCTCCCGTGGTCGTACTGTGCGTGAACTGTGCTTCGGCATGGTGCTGGGGCTGACAGCGTCAACCTGGATCCTGTGGACCGTGCTCGGTAGTAACACTCTGCTGTTGATGGATAAAAACATCATCAACATTCCAAATCTGATCGAACAGTACGGTGTGGCGCGCGCCATCATCGAAACCTGGGCCGCTCTGCCACTCAGCACCGCCACCATGTGGGGCTTCTTCATCCTCTGCTTTATTGCCACCGTTACGCTGGTTAACGCCTGCTCTTATACCCTGGCGATGTCCACTTGCCGCGAAGTACGCGATGGTGAAGAACCACCGCTGCTGGTGCGTATCGGTTGGTCAATTCTGGTTGGCATTATCGGTATTGTTCTGCTGGCGCTCGGCGGCCTGAAACCGATTCAAACCGCCATTATCGCCGGAGGATGCCCGCTGTTCTTCGTCAACATTATGGTGACGCTCTCCTTTATTAAAGACGCGAAACAGAACTGGAAAGATTAATTAACCCCCAAAATATCAAGAGGTTGAAAGATGGATTTTAATTTAAATGATGAGCAGGAACTGTTTGTCGCCGGTATCCGCGAACTGATGGCCAGCGAAAACTGGGAGGCCTATTTTGCCGAGTGCGACCGTGACAGCGTCTACCCGGAACGTTTTGTCAAAGCACTGGCGGATATGGGTATCGACAGTCTGCTGATCCCTGAAGAGCACGGTGGTCTGGACGCGGGGTTTGTTACTCTCGCCGCCGTGTGGATGGAGCTGGGACGTCTGGGGGCACCAACCTATGTGCTGTACCAGTTGCCGGGCGGGTTCAACACCTTCCTGCGCGAAGGCACACAAGAGCAGATCGACAAAATTATGGCTTTCCGCGGCACCGGTAAGCAGATGTGGAACTCAGCGATTACCGAACCGGGCGCGGGCTCCGACGTGGGTAGCCTGAAAACGACTTATACCCGTAGAAATGGTAAGATTTATCTTAATGGTAGTAAGTGTTTTATTACCAGCAGCGCCTACACCCCGTACATCGTGGTGATGGCGCGCGACGGGGCTTCTCCGGACAAACCTGTCTACACCGAATGGTTTGTTGATATGAGCAAACCGGGCATCAAAGTGACCAAACTTGAAAAGCTCGGTCTGCGTATGGATAGCTGCTGTGAAATCACCTTTGACGACGTGGAACTGGACGAGAAAGACATGTTCGGTCGGGAAGGTAACGGCTTTAACCGCGTCAAAGAAGAGTTCGACCATGAACGTTTCCTGGTAGCCCTCACCAACTACGGTACGGCGATGTGCGCCTTTGAAGATGCGGCGCGCTACGCCAATCAGCGCGTGCAGTTTGGCGAGGCTATTGGTCGTTTCCAGTTGATTCAGGAAAAATTCGCCCACATGGCGATCAAATTAAACTCCATGAAAAACATGCTGTATGAAGCAGCGTGGAAAGCAGACAACGGCACCATCACCTCTGGCGATGCAGCGATGTGCAAATACTTCTGCGCCAATGCGGCATTTGAAGTTGTGGATAGCGCAATGCAGGTGCTGGGCGGTGTCGGGATTGCGGGCAACCACCGCATCAGCCGCTTCTGGCGTGATCTGCGTGTAGACCGCGTCTCCGGGGGATCTGACGAAATGCAGATCCTGACGCTGGGTCGTGCGGTGCTGAAGCAATACCGCTAAGTCCGTGCGCTGCCTGATGCGACGCTGATGCGTCTTATCAGGCCTACGGGAGCACGAATGTAGGCCGGATAAAGCGTTTACGCCGCATCCGGCAGTCATGCGCTACATAAATTTTTCAGGAGCAAATAATGGATCATCTACCCATGCCGAAATTCGGGCCGTTGGCCGGATTGCGCGTTGTCTTCTCCGGTATCGAAATCGCCGGACCGTTTGCCGGGCAAATGTTCGCAGAATGGGGCGCGGAAGTTATCTGGATCGAGAACGTCGCCTGGGCCGACACCATTCGCGTTCAACCGAACTACCCGCAACTCTCCCGCCGCAATTTGCACGCGCTGTCGTTAAATATTTTCAAAGATGAAGGCCGCGAAGCGTTTCTGAAATTAATGGAAACCACCGATATCTTCATCGAAGCCAGTAAAGGTCCGGCCTTTGCCCGTCGTGGCATTACCGATGAAGTACTGTGGCAGCACAACCCGAAACTGGTTATCGCTCACCTGTCCGGTTTTGGTCAGTACGGCACCGAGGAGTACACCAATCTTCCGGCCTATAACACTATCGCCCAGGCCTTTAGTGGTTACCTGATTCAGAACGGTGATGTTGACCAGCCAATGCCTGCCTTCCCGTATACCGCCGATTACTTTTCTGGCCTGACCGCCACCACGGCGGCGCTGGCAGCACTGCATAAAGTGCGTGAAACCGGTAAAGGCGAAAGTATCGACATCGCCATGTATGAAGTGATGCTGCGTATGGGCCAGTACTTCATGATGGATTACTTCAACGGCGGCGAAATGTGCCCGCGCATGAGCAAAGGTAAAGATCCCTACTACGCCGGTTGCGGTCTGTATAAATGTGCCGACGGCTACATCGTGATGGAACTGGTGGGCATTACCCAAATTGAAGAGTGCTTTAAAGATATTGGCCTCGCACATCTGCTTGGCACGCCAGAAATCCCGGAAGGCACTCAGCTTATCCACCGTATCGAATGCCCTTACGGCCCACTGGTTGAAGAGAAACTCGATGCCTGGCTGGCGACACATACCATCGCGGAAGTAAAAGAACGCTTTGCTGAACTGAATATCGCCTGCGCCAAAGTGCTGACCGTACCGGAACTGGAAAGCAATCCACAGTATGTGGCTCGCGAATCAATCACTCAGTGGCAAACGATGGATGGTCGCACCTGCAAAGGGCCGAACATCATGCCGAAATTCAAAAATAACCCCGGACAAATCTGGCGCGGAATGCCCTCACATGGCATGGACACGGCTGCCATTTTGAAAAATATCGGCTACAGCGAAAACGACATTCAGGAGTTGGTCAGCAAAGGTCTGGCCAAAGTTGAGGACTAAACGCGTGGCGTCAGTCGGCTTGCCTGACTAGCGCCCGCCCAATAACAAACGAACAAAAATGGATAGAGGTGCAATGGATATCATTGGCGGACAACATCTACGTCAAATGTGGGACGATCTTGCGGACGTTTACGGTCATAAAACGGCGCTGATTTGTGAATCCAGCGGCGGAGTCGTTAACCGGTATAGTTATCTTGAGTTAAATCAGGAGATTAACCGCACGGCAAACCTGTTTTATACGCTGGGGATTCGCAAAGGCGACAAGGTTGCACTACATCTCGACAACTGCCCGGAATTTATCTTTTGCTGGTTCGGGCTGGCAAAAATTGGCGCGATTATGGTGCCGATTAACGCCCGCCTGTTGTGCGAGGAAAGCGCGTGGATCCTGCAAAATAGCCAGGCGTGCCTGCTGGTGACCAGTGCGCAATTCTATCCTATGTATCAACAGATTCAGCAGGAAGATGCCACTCAATTGCGGCACATTTGCCTGACAGATGTGGCACTTCCCGCTGATGATGGCGTGAGTTCGTTTACTCAACTGAAAAATCAACAACCTGCCACCTTGTGCTATGCACCGCCGCTATCGACTGACGATACGGCGGAAATTCTCTTCACCTCCGGCACCACCTCCCGACCGAAAGGTGTGGTGATTACCCATTACAACCTGCGCTTCGCTGGATATTACTCCGCCTGGCAGTGTGCACTGCGTGACGATGACGTCTACCTGACGGTAATGCCTGCGTTTCATATCGATTGCCAGTGTACTGCGGCGATGGCGGCGTTTTCTGCCGGGGCCACCTTTGTGCTGGTCGAGAAATACAGCGCCCGCGCCTTCTGGGGACAGGTACAGAAGTACCGCGCCACCGTTACCGAATGTATTCCGATGATGATCCGTACGTTGATGGTACAGCCGCCTTCAGCGAACGATCAGCAACACCGCCTGCGGGAAGTGATGTTTTATCTCAACTTGTCGGAGCAGGAAAAAGATGCGTTTTGTGAACGCTTCGGCGTTCGCTTGCTGACGTCTTATGGGATGACGGAAACCATTGTGGGCATTATCGGCGATCGTCCTGGCGATAAACGACGCTGGCCGTCGATTGGTCGGGTGGGGTTTTGCTACGAAGCGGAGATCCGCGACGATCACAATCGCCCGCTCCCGGCTGGTGAGATCGGTGAAATCTGCATTAAAGGCATACCTGGGAAAACCATCTTCAAAGAGTACTTTCTCAACCCACAAGCCACTGCGAAAGTGCTGGAAGCCGATGGCTGGCTGCATACCGGCGATACCGGATACCGCGACGAAGAGGGCTTTTTTTATTTCGTCGATCGCCGCTGCAATATGATTAAACGTGGCGGCGAGAATGTCTCCTGCGTGGAGCTGGAAAATATTATCGCCGCGCACCCGAAAATTCAGGACATCGTGGTTGTGGGTATTAAAGATTCGATTCGCGATGAAGCCATCAAAGCATTTGTGGTGCTGAATGAAGGTGAAACATTGAGCGAAGAGGAATTTTTCCGCTTCTGCGAACAAAATATGGCGAAATTTAAAGTGCCCTCTTATCTGGAGATCAGAAAAGATCTGCCACGTAATTGCTCGGGGAAAATAATTAGAAAGAATCTGAAATAAATGAAACAGCAGGGAACTACCCTGCCAGCTAATAATCACACTCTAAAACAATATGCATTTTTTGCAGGGATGTTGTCGTCCCTGAAAAAGCAAAAATGGAGAAAAGGAATGAGTGAATCATTACATCTGACCCGCAATGGATCAATTCTGGAAATTACCCTTGATCGTCCAAAAGCGAATGCTATTGATGCAAAAACCAGCTTTGAAATGGGCGAAGTATTTCTAAATTTCCGTGACGATCCGCAATTACGTGTCGCCATTATTACCGGTGCCGGAGAGAAGTTCTTTTCCGCGGGCTGGGATTTAAAAGCGGCAGCAGAAGGCGAAGCACCGGATGCTGACTTTGGTCCGGGTGGTTTTGCGGGATTAACCGAAATTTTCAATCTCGACAAACCGGTTATCGCAGCTGTGAACGGCTATGCCTTTGGCGGCGGCTTTGAACTGGCGCTGGCGGCAGATTTTATTGTTTGTGCCGATAACGCCAGCTTCGCCCTGCCGGAAGCCAAACTGGGTATCGTTCCTGACAGCGGCGGCGTGCTGCGTCTGCCGAAGATCCTGCCGCCTGCCATCGTCAATGAAATGGTGATGACCGGCAGACGAATGGGCGCAGAAGAGGCGCTGCGTTGGGGGATAGTCAACCGCGTGGTTAGCCAGGCGGAACTGATGGATAACGCCCGCGAACTGGCGCAGCAGCTGGTTAACAGCGCTCCGCTGGCGATTGCGGCGCTGAAAGAGATCTACCGCACCACCAGCGAAATGCCGGTAGAAGAAGCGTATCGCTATATTCGCAGCGGCGTGTTGAAACACTATCCATCGGTTCTGCATTCGGAAGATGCCATAGAAGGGCCGCTGGCGTTTGCCGAGAAGCGCGATCCGGTGTGGAAAGGACGTTAACAACCGTGAGCTATTACGCCTTTGAGGGGTTAATTCCGATAGTTCACCCGACGGCGTTTGTCCATCCCAGTGCAGTATTGATTGGCGATGTGATTGTGGGAGCCGGTGTCTACATCGGCCCACTCGCCTCACTGCGTGGTGACTACGGGCGGTTGATCGTGCAAGCGGGAGCCAATATTCAGGATGGCTGCATTATGCATGGCTACTGCGACACTGACACCATCGTTGGGGAAAACGGCCATATCGGGCACGGAGCGATCCTGCATGGTTGTGTGATTGGTCGCGATGCATTGGTCGGGATGAACAGCGTGATTATGGATGGCGCGGTCATTGGCGAAGAGAGCATTGTTGCCGCCATGAGCTTTGTCAAAGCAGGCTTTAGCGGCGAGAAACGCCAGTTGTTGATAGGTACTCCAGCCCGCGCTGTACGCAGTGTTAGTGACGACGAGTTACACTGGAAACGGTTGAATACCAAAGAGTATCAGGATCTTGTCGGGCGCTGTCATGCATCGTTACATGAAACGCAGCCGTTGAGGCAAATGGAGGAAAATCGCCCCCGTTTGCAGGGGACGACGGATGTGACGCCGAAACGGTGATCTTGCCGGATGCGGCGTAAACGCCTTATCCAACTCTGCTGGAGAGCAACCGTAGGCCGGATAAGATGCGCCAGCATCGCATCCGGCGATAGCTGTCGGATGCGGCATAAACGCCTTATCCAACCCGGCTGGAGAGCAACCGTAAGCCGGATAAGATGCGCCAGCATCGCATCCGGCGACCAGGTCGCACGGTATCATCGAAATGACATTAACGACGCATACTCTTTGACAACATCATCTGCCACTTCTGCTCGCGGTTAAGTTCCGTGAGCGGAACGGCAGGAATACGCGGTGTCTTTCTTACGCCGACTAATTTTTCCCGACTGTTATTGCGCAGGCGCGCGTAAATTTGCTCATCGATATCGACCACTTTAACCAGTCGCTGACACTGGCATCCCCGCCCTTCCAGCTTATTAGGGATCATCTTAACTTCGCAGCTTATTTCTGTGACTTCCGACAGAATATAAGTCAGGGTATTAACCGCCTTGCTGTGTTCAATATCGAAATGAATAGAGATCTCTCTTGCTATCACCCACCGATTTTCAGCCATCATCCATTCGGCGATTAACAAGTAGAGTGGTTTTTCAACATATCCTTCACACATACGAACTCCAGTTTCACAAATTAAAAGTCTGGCTATGACTCGTTTTGAAGCAATTAAACAAGGCCATATTAAAATTGTGGATATATCGATAGTATGCAACTTCACCGTCGATAAGTGTGAGCTAAATCCTGCTTATGTCATCAAAAATATCGATTCCCCAAAAGATTTACTTAATGGGCAAAAAAAAACGGTCCTCATCAGAGAACCGTATTAGTTATTCGATCAAATTAGCGGATGAAAAATATCTGCCATGACACGCTATTATTTGATCTGTGCGTGCATTTCCTGCACCGAAATTACTTTTTCAGTCGCATCGGCATTCAGCGCCATCGCGGTGGCAAAGCCGCCGTTCAGGGTGGTGTCGTAATGCACTTTATATTGCAGCGCACTGCGACGAATCACGCGGGAGTCTTCAATCGCACGACGGCCTGAGGTGGTGTTGATGATGTAGGTATATTCGCCATTCTTGATACGGTCCTGAATGTGCGGACGGCCTTCATGCACCTTGTTTACCAGACGCGGGTTGATACCTGCTTCGCCCAGCACAATCGCCGTGCCGTGGGTCGCATCCAGCTCGAAGCCCTGTTTCAGCAGTTTTGCCGCCAGGTCCACCACGCGTTCTTTATCGCCTTCGCGCACGGAAAGCAGCGCACGACCGTGTTTCTTCATGGTGGAGTTGCTGCCCAGCTGCGCTTTGGCAAACGCTTCAGCGAAGGTGCGGCCCACGCCCATGACTTCCCCGGTAGAGCGCATTTCTGGCCCTAACAGCGGGTCAACGCCCGGGAATTTATTGAACGGCAGCACCACTTCTTTCACCGAGTAGTACGGCGGGATAACTTCTTTGGTTACGCCCTGCTCAGCCAGCGATTTGCCAGCCATCACGCGCGCCGCCACTTTTGCCAGCGGTACGCCGGTGGCTTTGGAGACGAACGGAACGGTACGCGCCGCACGCGGGTTAACTTCAATCAGGTAGACTTCGTTGTTTTTCACCGCAAACTGCACGTTCATCAGGCCGCGCACCTGCAATTCGAAGGCCAGTTTCTGCACCTGCTGGCGCATCACATCCTGAATTTCCTGACTTAAAGTGTAGGCTGGCAGCGAACATGCGGAGTCACCGGAGTGCACGCCCGCCTGCTCAATATGCTCCATGATGCCGCCAATCAGCACCATTTCGCCGTCGCAGATGGCGTCCACATCCACTTCTACCGCGTCATCGAGGAAGTGGTCCAGCAACACTGGCGCATCGTTAGACACGCTGACCGCCGTCTGGAAGTAGCGACGCAGGTCTGCTTCGTCATAGACGATTTCCATCGCCCGACCGCCGAGAACGTAAGACGGACGTACCACCAGCGGGTAGCCAATCTCTTTCGCCTTCTCTACCGCCATTTCGATAGCGGTAACGGTGGCGTTCGCCGGTTGCTTCAGTTTCAGGCGGTCAACCGCGTGCTGGAAGCGTTCACGGTCTTCCGCACGGTCGATAGCATCCGGGCTGGTGCCGATAACCGGTACGCCAGCGGCTTCCAGTGCACGCGCCAGTTTCAGCGGGGTCTGACCGCCGTACTGAACGATAACGCCTTTCGGCTTCTCAATACGCACGATTTCCAGCACATCTTCCAGGGTTACCGGCTCGAAGTAGAGGCGGTCGGAAGTGTCGTAGTCGGTGGAGACGGTTTCCGGGTTACAGTTAACCATAATGGTTTCGTAACCGTCTTCGCGCAGCGCCAGCGAGGCGTGTACACAGCAGTAGTCGAATTCGATACCCTGACCGATACGGTTCGGGCCGCCGCCGAGAACCATGATTTTTTCACGGTCGGTAGACGGATTCGCTTCGCACTCTTCTTCATAAGTGGAGTACATGTAAGCGGTGTCGGTGGCGAACTCTGCCGCACAGGTATCCACGCGCTTATAAACCGGGTGCAGGTCATACTGGTCGCGCAGCTTGCGGATTTCCGCTTCGCGCACGCCCGCCAGTTTTGCCAGACGCGCATCGGCAAAGCCTTTGCGTTTCAGCTGGCGCAGGAATTCAGCGTTCAGGCCAGTGATGCCCACTTCCGCTACTTTCTCTTCCAGACGCACCAGTTCTTCAATCTGTACCAGGAACCAGCGGTCAATATTGGTCAGGTTGAAGACGCCGTCCACAGACAGGCCCGCACGGAACGCATCGGCGATGTACCAGATACGATCTGCGCCTGCGTCTTTCAGTTCGCGACGGATTTTGGTTAACGCTTCCGGGTCATCCAGGCTCACTTTCGGGTCGAATCCAGTCGCACCGACTTCCAGGCCGCGCAGCGCTTTTTGCAGGGATTCCTGCTGCGTGCGACCAATCGCCATCACTTCGCCAACCGATTTCATCTGAGTGGTCAGACGGTCGTTAGCACCGGCGAATTTTTCGAAGTTGAAGCGAGGAATTTTAGTAACCACATAGTCGATGGACGGCTCGAAGGAGGCCGGAGTACGTCCGCCAGTGATGTCGTTCATCAGTTCGTCGAGGGTGTAACCCACCGCCAGTTTCGCCGCCACTTTAGCAATCGGGAAACCGGTCGCTTTCGACGCCAGCGCCGAAGAACGGGACACGCGTGGGTTCATTTCGATAACAATCAGACGACCGTTTTTCGGGTTCACCGCAAACTGAACGTTGGAACCACCGGTTTCAACGCCGATTTCACGCAGCACCGCCATCGAGGCGTTACGCATGATTTGATATTCTTTGTCGGTCAGCGTTTGGGCTGGCGCGACAGTGATGGAGTCACCGGTGTGGATGCCCATCGCATCGAAGTTTTCGATAGAGCAGACGATGATGCAGTTGTCGTTTTTATCACGCACCACTTCCATCTCGTACTCTTTCCAGCCGATCAGCGACTCATCAATCAGCAACTCTTTGGTCGGAGAGAGATCCAGACCGCGGGCGCAAATTTCTTCAAACTCTTCACGGTTATAAGCGATACCGCCGCCGCTACCGCCCATGGTAAAGGATGGGCGAATAATGCACGGGAAGCCCACGTCAGCGGCAACCGCCAGCGCTTCTTCCATCGTGTGTGCGATACCGGAACGCGCGGTTTCCAGACCAATTTTCTTCATCGCTACGTCGAAACGACGGCGGTCTTCTGCTTTATCAATCGCATCGGCAGTGGCACCAATCATGGTGACACCGAACTCTTCCAACACGCCCTGACGTTCCAGCTCCAGCGCGCAGTTCAGCGCCGTCTGACCGCCCATCGTTGGCAGCACCGCGTCCGGGCGCTCTTTTTCAATAATCTTGCGTACAACTTCCCAGTGAATCGGCTCGATGTAGGTTGCATCAGCCATTTCCGGGTCGGTCATGATGGTCGCCGGGTTGGAGTTCACCAGAATGACGCGGTAACCCTCTTCACGCAGGGCTTTACACGCTTGCGCGCCAGAGTAGTCAAACTCACACGCCTGACCGATAACAATCGGGCCCGCACCCAGAATCAGGATACTTTTTATATCTGTACGTTTTGGCATGGCTCTTTTACTCCTGATTACTTAGCGGTTTTACGGTACTGCTCAATTAACTCGATAAAGTGGTCGAACAACGGCGCGGCGTCGTGTGGACCAGGGCTGGCTTCAGGGTGCCCCTGGAAGCTGAATGCCGGTTTATCGGTGCGATGAATGCCCTGTAACGTACCGTCGAACAGGGATTTATGCGTGACACGCAGGTTTGCAGGTAATATTGCTTCGTCCACCGCAAAACCGTGGTTCTGGGCGGTGATCATTACCACGTTTTTCTCCACATCTTTAACCGGATGGTTGCCGCCGTGGTGACCAAATTTCATTTTGACAGTCTTCGCACCGCTCGCCAGCGCCAGCAGCTGATGACCGAGACAGATGCCGAATACCGGAATATCGGTTTCGAGGAATTTCTGGATGGCGGTAATGGCGTAATCGCACGGGGCCGGGTCGCCAGGACCGTTGGAGAGGAAGATGCCGTCTGGATTCATTTTCAGCACATCTTCCGCAGAAGTTTGCGCCGGAACGATGGTCAGGCGACAGCCTCTATCCACCAGCATCCGCAGGATGTTGCGCTTGGCACCAAAATCATAAGCCACGACGTGGAACGGCAGCTCGTCTTCTTTTTTCGCTTCTGGCAGGCCACCGGTCAACGTCCAGCTCCCTTGTGTCCAGCTATAGGCTTCTGCGGTGGTCACTTCTTTTGCCAGATCCATGCCATTCAGACCTGGGAACGCGCGGGCTTTTTCTAACGCCAGCGCCGCATCCGGGTTATCGCCCGCGATAATGCAGCCATTCTGTGCGCCTTTCTCGCGCAGTAAACGCGTCAGCTTACGGGTATCGATATCGGCAATCGCCACGATGTTATGGCGTTTCAGGTAAGAAGAGAGGTCTTCGGTATTACGGAAGTTGCTGGCAATCAGCGGCAGGTCGCGAATCACCAGACCTTGTGCATGTACCTGAGAAGATTCTTCATCGGCGTCATTGGTGCCGACATTGCCAATATGGGGATAAGTAAGAGTAACGATTTGACGAGAATAGGAAGGATCAGTGAGGATTTCTTGATAACCGGTCATTGAAGTATTGAAAACGACTTCCCCAACCGCCGAACCTGTTGCCCCTATGGCCCGACCGTGAAACTGGGTTCCGTCTTCCAGAACCAATAGCGCTGACTTAATCAAAACACCCTCCAGAGAATATTCACTCACTTTATTTGCATATTAATTCACAATGATGACGTAAATCAATGCAAATCTGCTTACCGACGAATTTCTGGCAAACGGCGGCATTCTGGAGATATGGGCGCTAAAAGTCAACTTAATGGCGGGATTTTTTATATTATTTTGTGGCTCATGCATGTTTTACAGGCATTAAGCGACAAAAAGATCATCTAACCTGTTCTGGAAAACGCTTGCGCAGCAAGAAGATTGCATGAAATAAAAACGAGCAGAAAAAAGTGGACCAAATGGTCAAAATTTACATTAAAACAACAAAAACAGAAGACAAAACATGTAATTTTTGGCACTTATAGACAATTTAAAAACATAATACCAAAAATAAAAGGGCCAAAAATTAAAGCCCTTTATAATCAATAAATTAAATGTGTTATTTTTGCACCATAACAAATATTTTGTGGTTACAAATTATTGAGATCAAGTACATCTCGCATATCAAAAAGACCGCTTTCCTTACCACTCAACCACAAAGCCGATCTTACCGCGCCGTTAGCAAATGTCATACGGCTGGACGCCTTATGGGTGATCTCCAGACGCTCGCCAATATCGGCAAACATCGCGGTATGTTCACCAACGATGTCACCTGCACGCACGGTGGCAAAACCAATGGTGCCAGGCACACGTTCACCGGTGTGGCCTTCACGACTGTAGACCGCGCAATCTTTCAGATCTTTATCAAGGGCGTGGGCGATCGCCTCTCCCATTGCCAGTGCGGTGCCTGACGGCGCATCAACTTTATGTCTATGATGTGCTTCAATAATTTCGATATCGGTGTAGTCACCCATCACTTTGGCTGCTTTCTCCAGCAGCTTAAGCATGACGTTAACGCCAACGCTAAAATTGGCAGCAAAGACAATCGCAATATCGGCAGCGGCGTCACGAATTGCTTGTTTACCGGCTTCGTCAAACCCCGTAGTGCCGATCACCATCCCTTTGCCATGCTGGCGACAAAAAGCGAGATGGTTCAGCGTACCTTCCGGACGGGTAAAATCGATAAACACATCAAAATCATCTTTTACCGCATCGAGGCTGCTTTGCACGGTAACGCCTGTTTTCCCGGCTCCGGCCAGCTCACCGGCGTCGCTGCCCAGTAAAGAAGATCCTTCACGCTCCAGCGCAGCGCCCAACTGCACGCCCTCTAATGCCAGCGCCGCCTGAATCAACTGGCGGCCCATACGCCCCCCGGCTCCCGCGATGGCAACGCGGATGTTTGCATCATGCATAGCTATTCTCTTTTGTTAATTTGCATAGACCGTTTTCAGAGTAACCAGCGCATCGCTACGCCGCCAGCCAAAAACGCTGATAATTAGAAATTAATGATAAACAGGGAGGGATATCAGTGAAAGGCATGAGTCGATGAATGACTGCATGCCGATAACATGTGACAGGTTACGGCACCAGAGCCAGCACCTCAGCTACCCACTGCTGGAAGCCTTTTACATTCAGATCCAATGCCACCTGTACATTGGCTGGTTTGCCCAAGCAACCGTCGATATCAACCACCGTCGTGCCTGAGGTAAATTCGCCTTGAGTTTCTACCGCGACAAAACACGGCTTGAGGGTGAATAAGTCCGGGCGCACCAGCCAGGCGATGGCGCAGAGATCGTGCATTCGCAGACCGCTTTGCATACTGCCGCTACGGTAGTGGCTAAACAGGGCGTGGAGCATTTTTCCGGTGCGATTCAACTCCGGCAAAGTAGCGAGATAGTCAGGGGTTAATATTGCCTGATTGGTGACATCCAGACCGCACATGACAATTTCGATTCCGCTACGGAAGACACAGGCAGCCGCTTCTGGATCGGCAGCGATATTAAACTCGGCGTTTGGTGTGCAGTTGCCGCGACCGGCAGAACCACCCATGATCACCAGACGGCGAATATGCGGTTTGCATTCCGGGCATTGTGAAAGTAACAGCGCAATATTGGTTAACGGGCCGATGGCTACCAGAGTAACAGGCTCTGGTGCACGCATCAGGGCATCCCGAATCGCCAGAAACGCCGGTATCCCGAGTGGCTTTCGGTTGTGCTCAACAAAGTCGTAGCCAGCCATTCCCGATTCGCCGTGCACAGATGCCGCATCACGCGGTGCGCGTACCAGCGGCACAGCGGCTCCCTGGGCGAGCGGAATCTCCGCATTCCAGAAATGCAGCAGTTGCAGGGCATTGCGGGTGGTTTTCTCTACCGAAACATTACCCGCGACAGTGGTCATCAGTTGCAGGTCGAGTTCGGGGGCAAAAATCGCGGCGGCAATGGCGACGGCATCGTCAATGCCGGGGTCAGTATCGAGGAAGATAGGTAAACGCATGTTTTCTCCATAAAAAATGCCGGTAACAAGACCGGCATTTTCGCATAACTTAGGCTGCTAATGACTTAATCGACTTCACGAATATCGACACGCAGCTCTTTCGGCACTTCGAAAACAATGTTTTCTTCACGTCCTTCCAGCGGAATGGCTTCACCACCGCCCAGCTGTTGCAAACGTGCCACCACATTCTGCACCAGAATATCCGGAGCCGATGCGCCCGCAGTCACGCCGACGCATTTAACCTCTTTCACCCACTCTTCCTGGATATCTTTCGCATCATCAATCAAAAACGCGCTTTTGCCCATACGCTGGGCCAGCTCCGCCAGACGGTTGGAGTTAGAGGAGTTTTTCGAACCGACCACCAGCACAACTTCCGCCTGTTCGGCCAGGGCACGTACCGCTTCCTGTCGGTTAGTCGTGGCGTAGCAGATGTCATCTTTGCGCGGACCGACAATTTTCGGGAAGCGTTTACGCAGCGCGTCGATCACATCAGACGTGTCATCCACCGACAGCGTGGTCTGGGTCATAAAGGAGAGTTTCTCTTCGTTTTTGACCGTCAGTTTCCACACATCGTCTGGTGATTCAACCAGATACATTCCCCCTTCCGGGTTGCTGTACTGACCCATCGTGCCTTCCACTTCCGGGTGCCCGGCGTGACCGATGAGAATAGATTCTTCGCCACGGCGACTAGCGCGGGCGACTTCCATATGCACTTTGGTCACCAGCGGGCAGGTGGCGTCGAATACCGTCAAATCACGGCTTTTCGCTTCGTTACGTACCGCCTGAGAAACACCGTGTGCGGAGAAAATCAGGATTGCGCCGTCCGGCACTTCGCTAATCTGCTCAATAAAGATAGCCCCACGCTCGCGCAGGCTATCGACCACGTAGCGGTTATGCACCACTTCGTGACGGACATATATCGGTGCGCCGTAAATGGCCAGCGCGTTTTCAACAATGCTGATAGCGCGGTCTACCCCGGCACAAAAACCACGCGGGTTGGCCAACAGGATCTGCATGTTACGCCTCCAGTGCCGGATCGATTTCCAGCACTTCAATATCAAAATGAACGGTCTGCCCGGCCAGCGGATGGTTGAAATCAACGGTAATGGAGTCGCCGTTAATTTCGCGGATCACGCCAGGCATCTCACTGCCATCCATTGCGGTAAAAAGCATGATTGCGCCAATTTCTGGCTCGCCTGCATCCATAAACTCACGGCGGGAGAAGTACTGAATCAGGTCCGGTGACGGCACGCCAAACGCCGCATCTGGCTCCAGCGAGAAGGTGGTTTTATCGCCCACTTTCAGCCCCAGCAGGTGTTGCTCCAGCCCTTCAGAAAGAGAAGCATCGCCCAGGCGGAACAGCGCCGGTTTACCGTTGTTGCGGGTAGACTCGGCGGTGGTGCCATCGTCGAGTTTTAGCGTGAAGTGCACCAGGACGGCGCTATTGCTCTGTACAGATTCAGACATGCAGGTTTGCTCTTATATTTGAGGATTTTTGCCGGATGCGGCGTAAACGCCTTATCCGGCCTACGATTTCGCAGCAATCTGTAGGCCGGATAAGATGCGTCAGTATCGCATCCGGCAGGGTTTATTATTGTTTTTTCGCTTTAGAAGGTAAAAACCCTTCCAGCACGATCAACGCCGCACCGACACAAATGGCAGTATCGGCAAGGTTGAAGGTGGCGAAGTGCCAGTCGCCGACGTAGAAGTCGATCATATCGACAACGAAGCCGTGCCACAGGCGGTCGAACAGGTTGCCCAGCGCGCCGCCAATAATCAGCGCATAAGCGATATTGTTTAGCTTCTGCGTGGCCTTCGAGCGATACATCATCACTGCCAGGATCACGCTAATACCAATCGCAATACCGGCAAAGAACCAACGCTGCCAGCCGCCGCTATCGGCAAGGAAACTAAACGCCGCGCCATAGTTACGCGCATAATGCAGATTAAGCGACGGGAACAGCGGGACCGTATCCCCCAGAGCAAAGTTCTGGAGGATCAGGTATTTGCTGCCCAGATCGATAATCAGCACGACTACCACCAGCCACAGCCAGCGTAGCCCTGTTGAACAGATCGATTGACTCATCAGGCAAACTTACGTTTTTCACCGTCACCGGCGACGTTGCTGACACAGCGGCCGCAGATTTCTGCGTGTTCCGCCACCTTGCCGACATCCCGGGTGTAGTGCCAGCAGCGTGGGCACTTCTCACCTTCGGCTTTACTCAACGCGACTTTCAGCCCTTTGAGTACTTCGCTCTGCTGAGCATCAGCAGGTGCGTCGTTATAGTCTGCAACGGTAGCGCCGGAGGTCAACAGGACAAATCGTAATTCATCGCCCAGCGCGGTCAGTTTCGCCGCCAGTTCCGGTTCTGCATACAAGGTTACTGCCGCTTCCAGCGAGCCACCCACTTTCTTGTCGGCACGCGCTTGCTCAATGACTTTGTTCACTTCGCCACGCACTTTCAACAGCTCGTCCCAGAACGCATCGTTCATTGCTTCACTGTCTGCCAGACCAAACAGGCCTTCGTACCACTCACCGGTGAAGACGTATTTTTCACGTTCGCCCGGCAGGTAGCCCCACACTTCATCAGCGGTGAAGGAGAGGATTGGTGCCATCCAGCGAACCAGCGCTTCTGCGATGTGATACAGCGCAGTCTGGCAGCTACGACGCGCCACGCTGTCCGCTTTGGCGGTGTACTGACGGTCTTTGATGATGTCGAGGTAGAAGGAACCCATCTCAACGGAGCAGAAGCGCATCAGACGCTGTACCACTTCGTGGAAATCGTATGCTTCGTACGCCTTGAGGATGTCTTCCTGTGCCGCTTTCGCACAACCTACGGCCCAGCGATCCAGTACCACCATCTCTTCCGGTTTCACCATATCTTTTGCTGGATCAAAACCGTTCAGGTTTGCCAGCAGGAAGCGCGCGGTGTTACGGATACGACGATAGCTGTCGGCAGCACGTTTCAGGATCTCGTCAGAAACGGCCATTTCACCGGTGTAGTCGGTTGATGCCACCCACAGACGCAGAATATCCGCGCCCAGTTTGTTCATCACATCCTGCGGCGAAACGGTGTTGCCGATGGATTTAGACATCTTGCGGCCCTGACCATCCACGGTAAAGCCGTGGGTCAGTACCTGACGATACGGCGCTTTGCCTTTCATCGCGGTGGAGATCATTAGGGAAGACATGAACCAACCACGGTGCTGGTCAGAACCTTCCAGATACATGTCCGCTGCGTGACCGGCAAATTCCGGACGCACGTCAACAACAGAAGAGTGGGTAGATCCGGAGTCAAACCATACGTCGAGAGTATCCGGCACTTTCACATACTGGTCAGCTTCGTCGCCGAGGATCTCTTTCGCATCGAGATCCCACCACGCCTGGATGCCGTTAACTTCAACGCGTTTTGCCACTTCTTCCATCAGTTCGAGGGTACGCGGATGCAGCTCTTCCGTGTCTTTGTGCACGAACAGTGACATCGGTACGCCCCAGGTGCGCTGACGGGAGATACACCAGTCAGGACGGTTAGCAACCATCGACTCGATACGCGCCTGGCCCCAGTCCGGGATCCACTGCACGCCTTTGATCTCTTTCAGTGACTGCGCACGCAGACCTTTCTGATCCATGCTGACGAACCACTGCGGCGTCGCGCGGAAGATGATCGGCGTTTTGTGACGCCAGCAGCACGGATAGCTGTGCTGCATTTTCTCAACGTGCAGCAGCGCGCCTTTTTCCTGCAGCAGCGCAACGACGATGTCGTTCGCTTTGAAGACGTTCACGCCATCCAGCGTCGGATAAGTGCCCGGCAGATAAGTGCCGTCCGGGCCAACCGGGTTAGCGGTTTCCAGGCCGTATTTCTGACCGATCACATAGTCGTCCGGGCCGTGGCCAGGCGCGGTGTGAACGGCACCGGTACCGGCATCCAGGGTAACGTGATCGCCGAGGATTGCCGGAACGTCGAAGCCCATAAACGGATGGGTAAAGCGCAGCAACTCAAGCTCCGCACCTTTTACCGTGCCGAGAATGGTGTAATCGGTCACGCCGATACGCTGCATTACGCTTTCAACCAGATCTTTCGCCAGAATCACGGCCTGACCGTCGATCTGCACCAGCGCATAGTCGAAATCAGGTGCAATAGAGATTGCGCGGTTCGCAGGCAGAGTCCACGGCGTAGTGGTCCAGATCACCAGCGAGATTGGGCCGTTAACGTTGCTTACGGCAAATTTTGCTTTCAGTGCATCCTGATCGACCGCCTGAAAAGCAACGTCGATGGACGGAGAAGTTTTGTCGTAATACTCAACTTCCGCTTCCGCCAGCGCAGAACGGCAGTCAACGCACCAGTGTACCGGCTTCGCGCCTTTGTGCAGGTGACCGTTGCCGATGATTTTGCCCAGCGCGCGGATGATGTTGGCTTCAGTTTTGAAGTCCATGGTCAGGTACGGGTGCGACCAGTCGCCCAGCACGCCCAGACGGATAAAGTCTTTGCGTTGACCGTCAACCTGGGTCGCCGCGTATTCGCGGCACTTGGCGCGGAACTCGGCGGCGGTGAATTTCTCACCCGGCTTACCGTATTCTTGCTCGACTTTCAGCTCGATCGGCAGACCGTGGCAGTCCCAGCCAGGCACATACGGCGAGTCATAACCGGAAAGCCCTTTGGACTTCACGATAATGTCTTTCAGAATCTTGTTAACCGAGTGACCAATATGAATGCTGCCATTCGCATAAGGAGGGCCATCATGCAGAATGAAGGTTTTTTTGCCTTTTTTAGCCGCACGGATGATGCCGTACAGATCATCATCAGTCCAACGCGCCAGCATTCCCGGTTCGCGCTTGGCGAGATCGCCACGCATCGGGAACCCTGTTTCCGGCAAATTCAGGGTTGATTTATAGTCACTCATCAGATTCTCGGTTCCGTGTTTCGGTTTGATTACATAACAGGCTTAAGCCGGTTTTGTTAGCCCAAAAAATTCGCGGGCGGTTAATTCATCACGCGCAATCTGCGCTTTCAGTTCGTCCAGCGACGCAAATCGCTGCTCATTGCGTATTTTTTTACGCAGCACTACTTGTATATGGCGACCGTAAAGGTCCATTGCAACATCTAACAAATGCACTTCCAGCTGCTGGCGAATACCGGCAACCGTTGGGCGTGTTCCGATGTTTGCCACGCCGGGTAACGGCTTTTCACCGAGGCCCAGCACTTCTACCGCATAAACCCCTTTCACCGGGGAAACCTGACGGCGTAGCGGTACATTCGCCGTCGGGAAACCTATAGTGCGCCCTAATTCATCACCGTGGACTACACGCCCGGAGATGGCAAACGGGTGCCCCAGTAAACTTTCTGCCAGAGCCAGATTGTCATCCGCCAGCGCCTGACGCACAGCGGTGCTGCTGATACGCACGCCACCTTCGCAAAAAGTTTGCGTACTGGTGATATCGAAGCCGTATTCCATGCCAGCTTTCTGTAATAACAAGAAATCGCCTTCACGACCAGCGCCAAAGCGGAAATCATCACCTACGGCAAGAAATTTTACGCGCAAAAGCTTCACCAGAAGATCGCTGATGAAATTTTGCGCGGTTAACGCCGCGAAACGCCTGTCGAAACGCACGCACAGCACGTAATCAACGCCACACTCTGCAAGGTAACGCAGTTTTTCCCGCAGCCGGGTCAGCCGTGCCGGGGCTTTATCGGTAGCAAACAGTTCCAGTGGTTGAGGTTCAAAAAGCATCACCATCACCGGTAAGTTGCGCTTGCGCCCTTCTTCCTGCAAGCCCTGTAACAGCGCGCGATGACCGCGATGCACGCCGTCGAAATTACCAATAGTCAGCACACACCCTTCTTGCGGGGCCTGGCTGAGATTATGTATGCCGCGTATCAGCTTCATGTCTGGCTCAAAACAGTGAAAATCGTCCGAGTATACCTTGTACAGCGGTCAAGGTTAACCGGCGATTGAGTACCGAAATCAGAAAGAAGTGGCTTTTCATTGCCATGGCGCAAATCACGGGAAGAAACTGACCGCCTGCTGCAATTTTTATCGCGGAAAAGCTGTATTCACACCCCGCAAGCTGGTAGAATCCTGCGCCATCACTACGTAACGAGTGCCGGCACATTAACGGCGCTTATTTGCACAAATCCATTGACAAAAGAAGGCTAAAAGGGCATATTCCTCGGCCTTTGAATTGTCCATATAGAACACATTTGGGAGTTGGACCTTGGCTAATATCAAATCAGCTAAGAAGCGCGCCATTCAGTCTGAAAAGGCTCGTAAGCACAACGCAAGCCGTCGCTCTATGATGCGTACTTTCATCAAGAAAGTATACGCAGCTATCGAAGCTGGCGACAAAGCTGCTGCACAGAAAGCATTTAACGAAATGCAACCGATCGTGGACCGTCAGGCTGCTAAAGGTCTGATCCACAAAAACAAAGCTGCACGTCATAAGGCTAACCTGACTGCACAGATCAACAAACTGGCTTAATCGCCAATTTGCTGAAGCTTTGTGAAAAAGCCCGCGCAAGCGGGTTTTTTTATGCCTGCTGCTTTTGTGATGCGTGAGAGAACACACTGCCGGTTGCCAGATAGTCAAAAGTTGCAGGTTCTTGCAGACATGCCGTTGTACTATCTGAACTCTTCGTGGCTTAAGAATCGTAGAACCATCGGCTGATACATTCTGAACAAGAATATCTACTCAATCTCCAGACCCCCTACAAAGAATGTGGATATTGTGATACACATTGAGGTATTAAACTTAAGACCACTCTATTTTTGAATTAAATTCCTATATACTTTAACCATTCATAAATATCTCCTCATTAGACCTTGTAAATTATTAACAGCAATCAACACAGGTTAAATACCTATTTATATTGTACTTCTTAAAATTAATGAGCGATTTTTGATAGTAGTCACATTCACTCATAAATTAAATTAATAAAAATTCATCAACTTCAAGGACTGATAATGACAGATGGTATCTCAACTTCGCCACATTGTCTTTATAAATCAAATATAGTAGATGATGTAATAATAAATAAAACAAGACAAAATGAGTTAGTAAAAGTGTTTTGCGAGTATAAAACAGAGTTCTTAATTTTGTTTGATGACTTTTTCAGAAGCCAGGATTTTCCTAAACCATCTCCAGTCCTCCATCATTTTTTTCAATATACTCATCTGAGAGATGCACATTTTTATAGATGTAAACTCATAGAACATACAGTTCAATTTTATTTTTTAAACACAAAGGCATCACATTACTTAGATTGGATGTTTTTGATGACAGAACAAGCGAATGTCTTTCTGAAGAGATTAAGATATATCAAGAATGCTATGAAAAATTCGTTAAGTTCTTAAAGGCAAACTTCAACCCGGAAATATACCCACAGCTATATACTCCTGAAATATTTTATGAGGCCTGCAGAAATCTCCAGTCATTTTATGCTCATCAGGAGACGTCACAAAACGCTAAATATAGTGCAATAGACAAGAAAAAAAGTCATCTTAACCAGGAAATCAAAAAACTAATTAAAAAAAATATTTTCCCTGAGCTATATAATGAACAATGCAATAAAATCCCCTCCTCATCAAAAGATGATAACCAGAAAATAACATGGCAGAATTTTAAAACTAGCAATTCGGCATATTCAAAACTATGTGGAAAATTATCTTTATTTAAAAGCGTGCCCAGTCGGTTAATAGAAAAATCAGCTTACTGCTCAACTGAAAATATGGCCACTAATAAATTTGATGTCGTCTTTTCTTACTGCGGAGATAATATAAAGGAATTTATACTTTTATTACCCTATAATAAATCACTGGAGATGTATGAACTTAACGATCAAAAGATCCAGTATTTGACTGCCCCTAATATCAATATACATAAAATGTCGCTATCAAATATAACAATAGAAAAGAGCAACCTTTCATATGGGTATTATTTTAGTTGTGTATTATCCAATATATCATGTTTTGAAAGCGACTTATCAAACACCATCTTTTCAAATGGAGAAATTAATAATCTCTTCATTAAAAAAAGCAACATATTTGGAGCATCATTCACTAATACCAGAATAAAAAATTTGCTCTGTGAAGATATTATGCCTGGTCGATGGACCACTCAACTTGTCAATAAGCACTTAGGTTACAGATACACAGGAGTATTCAAAACCCTGGCAAGTATTGATGACAAACCGTCCCGTTTCGAAATTTTGATACCATTGGTACAAACTTTAGTTCGCGACAATGTAAAGCTAAATAATGATGTGTATAAAGAACTGAAAAAGTTTATGCACGATTACGACAAAACATCCCCGGAAATGAGAAAATACCTTCAGAGCATCAACGAGTCTATGTTCCTTATGAAAAACATAGCTCATCAAAATTAAAAAATCTCAAAAAAGAAGTAATTTCAGAATGAAATTAACTGTGATGATTATTAATTCACTACAGAGGAATAAAAAATAATCTGAAGCATACTCTGAAACATCCTACTCTCTCACTCTAATAATGGCACCTTGCTCTTCTTATAAAGAAGGGAATAATTAAGAATATTAAACTTTCATCAACTTCACATCAAGAAATTAAAAAATTTAAACATTAATCTAAATAATAACAACCTGATCACATAATCGGGTACGATTTTATCCGAAAACTATAATGCTATAACTCTGGGAAATGGTTGGAATACACCGCTGGGTGCCATCTCTTTTTACGCTGCCCGATCGAGTAGTAAGTTAAATAATGATACCAGACACGAAGGTACGAGCTATCAGGTCGCCTATAATAAATATCTAGTACAAACAGCCACTCGATTTAGCGTGGCCGCCTGGCGTTATGCTTCGCAGGATTACAGGACATTCAGCGACCATCTTTACGAAAATGATAAACACTATCATCAGAGTGATTATAATGATTTTTATGATATTGGCAGAAAAAATAGCCTTTCTGCCAATATTATGCAACCTTTATCCAATAATCTGGGAAATGTATCATTAAGTGCGCTTTGGCGGAATTACTGGGGGCGAAGTGGAAATGCTAAAGATTACCAATTCAGTTACTCCAATAACTGGCAACACATTAGTTATACTTTCTCTGCCAGCCAATCTTATGATGAAAATAATAAAGAAGAGGAGCGTTTTAATCTGTTTATCTCCATTCCTTTCTACTGGGGGGATGATATTGCCAAAACACGTCACCAAATTAACTTATCGAATTCGACCTCATTTTCCAAAGATGGCTATTCCTCCAACAATACTGGAATTACTGGCATAGCCGGTGAACATGATCAGTTAAATTATAGTATATATGTTAATCAGCAACAACAAAATAATGATACCTCACTTGGTACGAATTTAAGCTGGAGAACTCCCATCGCCATAATAGATGGCAGCTATAGTCATTCTAAAAACGCCTGGCAAAGTGGTGGAAGTATTAGTAGTGGATTAGTTGTCTGGTCCGGTGGTATTAATATCACTAACCAGTTATCCGATACATTTGCAATTCTGGATGCGCCTGGATTAGAAGGCGCGCATATTAATGGACAAAAATACAACCGAACAAACAGCAAAGGCCAGGTTGTTTACGACCCGATTATACCTCATCGTGAAAACCATCTGGTACTTGATATAGCAAACAGTGAAAGTGAAACAGAATTGCAGGGCAATCGTCAAATTATTGCGCCTTACCGTGGAGCAGTTTCTTATGTGCAGTTTACAACTGACCAACGTAAGCCCTGGTATATACAGGCACTGCGTCCCGATGGTTCGCCATTAACCTTTGGCTATGACGTACTGGATCTCCAGGAAAACAATATTGGAGTCGTTGGCCAGGGTAGTCGCCTTTTTATTCGCGTAGATGAAATTCCAACTGGCATAAAAGTTGCTCTCAATGATGAACAGAATTTATTCTGTACTATTACTTTTCAACACGTTATCGATGAAAACAAAACATATATATGCCAGTAAAAGGAGTTTACTATGAAGTGGCTTTTATTAATCACCTTGAGTCTATATTCTTTTATTGTGCAAAGTGCTCCCTGTGCATTGACCAATGTCGGGGAACAACGTGGAACATATATACTCAAGCCACTGAGTATGAAAGGTAATCTCACCGCCGAAAAAATTGAAAACACCGGAAATATCATTGAGTGTGCAGACTTACAAGAGACGACCAACGCCATTAAAGTTCATTTTTTAACACAGAACGCTTTAAGGTTTAAGGTTTAAAGTCGGAAGTCGTCATTATATTATTAATTTCCCCTTTGAATCTGACGGTAAAAAAATAGCGCTTCCAGGGAAGTCATCTTATAATTTAGAAGAAATGCTATCTGCGATAAATTTCACCATTCCATACTCTATCGCATCTGTATCAGATAGTTCCAACACCGCAGATATTTTTCCAGGAACTCCTTTTCCTTTGTTGTTCGAAATTGAAGTGAGTTCATGTACAGGGAATAATACTAATTGTAATAGCGCCCGCTTTAATTTTAATTTAAATACTATTTTACAGGTAAATTTAATGACCTGTGGTTTTGAAGATCAATCCATCGACACTGGACGATTTGTACTGTCTCGTATCAATAATGAAAATTATCAGTTTCATCATATAAGATTTGACTGCATCCAGGGCGAGCAAGGTGAATTAGTTTTTGAACCCAGTGATGTTGAATATTACTTTGAACCAGTGACGATACAGGAGTCAGGAACCAGCATATTAAAAAATGAGTTAGAAAACAGTGAGGACGGTGCGGGTCAAGTAGGCTTTCAACTCTCCAATGATGGTACGAATGAAATCCAGTATGGTAAAAGCAATTACTACTCTTTTCAGCATCCCCATGAAGGAAGTAATCAGATTCCTCTGTTTATTCGCCCGCGTACATATGGAAACAATGTCTCAAGCGGGCAAATAATGAGCCGAGTCAAAATCGTGGTAATGTACAACTAATCTATCTCCCCCACCTTAACTTTGGGGGAGCTGCCGATTAACGTGCTGCTGGACTAAAAAGCGCAGAATAATCCGTATTGCAGATTCGCTGTACCGCCGGGTGCTGAATCATCCGCTCAGCAAAAATAGCATGATACTCTTCCATCACATTCTCGACGCGACCAATTTCTACGACAGTTTTATCGGCATAAAAGTCATATGCATAAAGCGTTGGGGCAACGAAGATTGCATTGTGCATCGCACCAAAAGCTTTCATCAACGCGGCATCATCAAACTCGCCGAGGATTTCTACGTTTAATCCCTGGGAGTTAAACCAGTTAAGCAATTTACGCCCTAACATTGAACGTCGTCCAGGAATCAAAAGCCGCCGGTCTTCCAGACAAGCCGGGAACGGTTTTTCCGGTGGTGGATTTGTACACCAGAAGCTCACGCCACATTCGCCAATTCTCACGGAGAACAGGCCTTCCTGCTGCGTAGAATCTATCGGACAGTCGGAAATGATCATATCCAGTTTATGCTGGCTTAATTGCTCCAGCAGCATTTCGTGGGTGGATTCGAAGCAGCGAAGATGAATCGGTTCGCCTTCTACTACTGCAGCATTCAGCACGCTACTGACCAGGCGTTTGGAAAGTGCATCAGCCACGCCAACGTCAAACAATAAATTGGATTCTTTGCGATAGTTCACGATATCCAGCATTTCCTGGCTTAAGGTGAACATTTTATCGGCATAGCGATAGACCAGCTCTCCCAGCTCGCTGGGTTCGAGACCACGTCCCTTGCGCTTAAATAATTTGCCTTGCAGGCGCTCTTCCAGCGCCCGAATCTGTCCGGTAATGGTTTGTGGTGTTAAATAAAGCGCCTCCGCTGCGCCAACCACAGAACCTTCTTTATAAACATGCCAGAAGTAATACAAGTGGTTGTAATTGATATGAGACATGCTCATTTCTCTCCCTGATAACAATGAAAAGGGAGCCGTTTATGGCTCCCCGGTAAACCGTCCTGTCACACTGATGGACGCAAACGAACGCGTAACCAGCTGTATCCAATTACCGCCGAAGAGATAGAACCGACCAGGATACCGAGTTTCGCCCAGTTAATCAGTTCTGGATCTACGCTACCAAAGGCCAGGCTGGCAATAAAGATAGACATAGTAAAACCGATACCGCACAGGATCCCCACCGCCATAATTTGCTGATAAGTCGTTCCCTCAGGCAGATGCGCCAGTTTCAAACGCAGCGCCAACCAGCAGAACAGACTAATCCCCAGCGGTTTGCCAATCAGCAAGCCAGCGATGATCCCCAATGGCAGAATGGAGGTCAAGCCATCCAGCGTGACACCTTGCAGTGAAACGCCAGCATTAGCAAATGCAAACAGCGGTAAAATCAGATACGCCACCCACGGGTGCAACACATGCTCCAGTCGCTTCGCTGGAGAACGCCCATGCTTCTCTTTCAAAGGAATAAAGAAGCCGACAATTACCCCCGCCAGGGTTGCGTGAACCCCCGATTTCAACACCGCAGTCCACAACACTACGCCAACCAGAATATAGACGCCCGTGCGGCGTACACCACACAGATTCAATACCGCGAGTACCGCAATTGCTACAGCCGCGACGCCAAGAGAGGCCATCGATAAGTCATTAGTGTAGAACAATGCGATGATAATGATGGCCCCAAGATCGTCGATAATAGCCAGAGCCATCAAAAAGATCTTCAGTGCTAACGGAACACGACTTCCCAACAGCGCCAGCACACCAAGTGCAAAGGCAATGTCAGTAGCCGCCGGGATCGCCCACCCTTCGCGGGTAATCGGATCGGCATAGTTAAAGGCCAGATAGAGTAATGCCGGCACAATCATCCCACCAATAGCGGCGATAACTGGAAATGCGGCCTGGCGTAAGCTGGCTAGCGATCCTTGCATCAGTTCACGTTTAACTTCCAGACCGACTAACAGGAAAAATACCGCCATCAGCGCGTCATTTATCCATAACAGCATGTTTTTGTTGATTTCGAGTGAACCAACCCGGAGCTGAACCGGCGTCTCCAGAAAGTCGTGATACCATCCACTGGTTGCGCCGCTGTTGGCCATCATCATCGCCAGGATAGCGGCAATGATAAGAATAATGCCTCCCGAGGCATCACTGCTAAAGAATCGATGCAGATGTTTCACTTTTTATTTCTCTTTCAGGTGAATAGATCGTTTTTACTATTTTACCCCGCACGAATCATCGTTAAAATCAGATTATAGTGTAGGAATAACTCGTTTTTTACGAGTAATTAAAGGATTTGCGCCATCAGCGGTGAGATGAGTTTTTGACGGCTGTAAGCGCTAACGGGTGACCCTAAGCCCTGATAATCATAGCTTAAGGTGAGGATTTCTGAGGGATTAATTAGGAAAAGTAATAATTAATTTCTTGTCAGTCGGCGTTATTTGTTAGGACAATATTTCAAAAATAATCCAGCTTGTCGGTGATGCTGCCAACTTACTGATTTAGTGTATGATGGTGTTTTTGAGGTGCTCCAGTGGCTTCTGTTTCTATCAGC